>OGCO01001565.1_pt1 | contig 33741 bp, 36 predicted proteins | sample 1570171 | NCBI WGS metagenome assembly OGCO01 (sample SAMEA4370583, study PRJEB24528) | human gut metagenome
AGTTTTTGTTACTTTTTAGCATAAAAAGTAAGGAAGAAATCCTCTGTTTCGCCGAAAAAGTTCTAAACTGGCGCAGCACTGATGTTGCCCAAGCAAATTTTTGGCTCGTATGAGCCCCATCCAGTGCGAAGCACTGCTATTCTTTGCTCAACTGCGCCCAATCGGCACCTGCGCCGCTAATCTTTTCGTAGATGTGCCTGCAAGGGTGGCGTTTTCCTTGCAAAAAAGCCTTATTTATGCCATAATAGAACAAAAATTATGAGGAGGGAGACGAATGTTCGATATTGGAACAACAGCAGTTTTATTGGATGCGGCACAGGATTTGAACGAGGCTTTGCAGGGCGGAGCGGCGTTATCCCTAATCCCCATTGGCATCGGCACGATTGTCGGCATTGGCATTGTTGGCTTTTTTGCGCATCATTTTATGAAAAAGGGCGACGAAGCCAGACGAAACGACCCAAACCGTTTTAAACGGTTGAAATAAAAAGCACGGAGGAAAAAGAAAAAATGGAACAGAAAAACAGAAGAATTTCAACCAGACAGCTGGTTTCTATGGCGATGCTTGGAGCAATCTCTATTGTGCTGGTGGCAGTGATACATTTTCCGCTGATTCCTGCGGCGGCATTTCTGGAATATGACCCGGCGGATATCCCGATTCTTATTTGTGCCTTTGCGTATGGCCCGCTGGCAGGGCTGCTGCTGACGGTTGTGGTCTGCTTCATACAGGGCTTTACGGTCAGTGCGCAGAGCGGGATTATCGGCATTGTGATGCACATTTTTGCAACAGGCTGCTGCGTACTGGTGACGGGGAGCATTTATAAAAGAAACAAGACGAGAAAAACGGCGGTCATTGCGCTGATTCTGGGGGCATTGGTGCAGACGGCGGCAATGGTGCTGATGAATATGATTTTTACGCCGCTTTTCATGGGTGCGCCCTTGGAAACGGTGCTTGCGCTGATGATTCCTGCAATCATTCCCTTTAATGTGCTGAAGGCAGGCATCAACGGTGTAATTACCTTCTTTTTATACAAATCCATTTCCCATCTGATGAAGGGGAATTAAATTAAGGCGAAATCAGGATAAACTTCAAAGGGGTTTATCTTTTTTCGTGTTTTCTTGCAAATTTTGTGTAAGATATTGAATTTTATGCTATTCCTGCAAGTTTTTATTGTCAGGAAAGGGGGAAGTGCATATAATAGAAAAAGTATTGGTCGGAAGCAGGGAGGACGAGAGTATGGTCAGCAAGAAAACGGTTGCAGTGATTTTTGGAGGACAGTCCTCCGAGCATGAGGTTTCCAGAACCTCGGCGGTGATGATGCTGCAGGCACTGGATAAGGAAAAATATCAGGTATTGTCGGTCGGAATTACGAAAAAAGGGCAGTGGCTGATTTACAACGGGCCTGTAGAGCATGTGAAAACAGGCGAATGGGAAAAATTCGGCACGCCCGTGAGCCTTTCTCCTGATGCGACGAAGAAATGCTTTCTGAAAATCGTCGGGGGAAATGTGAAGGAAATCCCTGTGGATGTGGTGATTCCCGTGCTGCACGGCGCATGGGGCGAGGACGGCACGATTCAGGGGCTTTTGGAGATGGCGCAGATTCCCTATGTGGGGTGCGGCGTGCTGGCGTCTGCCGTTTCTATGGATAAGGTATACACGAAGATGATTGCGAAGGCGGCAAGGATTCCGCAGGCAAAGTATCTTTGGTTGCATAAGAACGACCTTGAGGAAAAGAGAGAGAAAATTCTCGACCATGCGGAGAAAAAGCTGGGCTATCCCTGCTTTGTGAAGCCCTCCAACGCGGGCTCCTCTGTGGGCATTTCCAAGGCGAAGGACAGAGAGCAGCTTTCCGCGGCACTGGACTTTGCGGCAGGCTATGACAGAAAGGTCATCATAGAGGAAGCGATTGATGCGAGAGAATTTGAGTGTGCGGTGCTGGGCAATGAGGAGCCGATGGTCAGCGGCGTGGGCGAGGTACTTTCTGCGGCGGAATTTTATGATTATGATGCAAAATACAACAACAGCGACTCCCGTACGGTGATTCCTGCGGAGGTGGAGGAAGAAAAGACAGAGGAAATGCGCCGTATTGCCAGAAAGATTTTCCGTGCCGTGGATGGCAGCGGACTGGCGAGGGTGGATTTTTTCATTGACAAAAAAACAGGAAGAGTGCTCTTTAATGAGCTGAATACCATGCCGGGCTTTACACCCATCAGCATGTACCCGATGCTCTGGGTGCAGGCAGGCATGACAGAAACAGAACTGATGGACCGCTTCATCGAGCTTGCGCTCAAGCGCGATTCGGGCATCAGAGGATGAGGAGAAGGAAGAAATGGATACAAGACCAATCGGTGTATTTGATTCGGGGGTTGGCGGTCTGACTGTGGTAAAGCAGATTATGAAGGTGATGCCCCATGAAAATATTGTATATTTCGGGGATACGGCGCGCGTGCCCTACGGGACGAAATCCAAGGAGGCCGTAACGAAATATTCCAAGCAGAATGTACGGTTTCTGCTGAGCAAGGAAGTGAAGGCGATTATTGTTGCCTGCAATACGGCAAGCTCCAACAGTCTGGATGCGCTGCGCGAAACGTTTGATGTGCCTATCTTCGGTGTGGTTGTGCCGGGCGTGGAGGAGGCACTGCGCTCCACGAAGAATAAGAAAATCGGCGTAATCGGGACACCGGGGACGGTGCGTTCCGGCGCGTATGAGCGGATGATCTGCGAGCAGGACAGCGAAATGCAGGTGTTCACGAAGGCGTGTCCTCTGTTTGTGCCGCTTGCGGAGGAGGGCTGGACGGACAACGAGGTTTCCAGACAGGCGGCGAAGCGGTATCTGGAGGAGCTGGTGGCAACGGGGATTGATTCCCTTGTGCTGGGCTGTACGCATTATCCCCTTTTGAAGCGCTGCATCGGGCAGACGGTCGGGGAGGCAATCAAGCTGGTTGACCCGGCGAAGGCAACGGCAAGACGGGTGATGGCGTTCTTAAAGGAGCATGACCTGCTGAATGAGAGCGAGGGTGCCGGCGAGAAGCAGTTTTATCTTTCCGACAGCACGGATACGTTCCGCTTTGTGTGCCAGAAGGCACTGAAGCACCCCTATGAGCCGGAAATTATTGATATCGAAATGTACTGAAATAAAAAGGACGACAGATTTTTATCATCTGCCGTCCTTTTCTTAAGGGGAAGAAGTAGAAAGAATGTTATTTCTGAAAGCGTTTCCGCCCTCAGAGGGGGAGTAACATCCTCGGTAACAGTATTGCCCTGAGACAGAGGAATATACACGAAAAGAAAAAATATTATTGAGAATTATTATTATTTGATATATACTATTGAAATAAATTCCTTTTTCTGCTATACTGGAACAAACATAAGAATACAGCCTTCGGTTAAACTGATACCGAAGAAGGCATATAAAGGAGGAATGACAGATGAAGCAACTCAAATCTCAGGAATTTCAGGCAGAGGTACTGGAAAGCAAGGTACCCGTACTGGTGGACTTTTCCGCGACATGGTGCGGCCCCTGCCAGATGATGGGCCCCGTTTTGGAGCAGCTTTCCGCAGAATATGAGGGCAAGGCGAAAATTGTAAAGGTGGATATTGATGAATCCATGGATCTGGCGCAGAAATACCGCATTATGAGCGTACCAAACATGATTATCTTTAAGGATGGCACGCCTGTGGATGCAGTGATTGGCGCAGTGCCTGCAAATCATCTGAAGGAAAAGCTGGATGCTGTTTTGTAAGACAACAAAACGTCCCCCGATTTTACGGAATCGGGGGATTTTTTATTGCGGCGTTTGGCACTTGGATTGTCTATTTTGTCAGTAGGAATTTTCTGCTATATGATTTTTTTGTCATTTTTGCCGAGAATGGGGTAAAAATGTATAAAAACAGATACAATGAGCGAAAAATCCTCGCTGTTTTTTCCGTTGACGGGAAAAAAAGAAAGTGATATCTTTTTTTTATCAGAGAAAAACAGATTTTGAAAAGAGGTTATGCGTTATGAAACATTCAGTATTCATGACAACTGCATACGGTTTTGCTGTCCTGCTAATTAGCGTTATTATTCTGGGCATTATTGCCCCTAAGAAAAAGAAGAATAACGCCGATTGTCATGCGCAAAAATAAAACCTTTTTTGCGAAACCTATCTGAGAGATATATGTGTATGTGAAGGCTCATGGCATTTGGCTATGAGTTTTTTTTGTTATCATTTTCCTTTCGGTGAGACACAAAAGGCATGACATAGAAAAATTTACAAAAGAAGGACTTACAAATTACAAAAGAAAAAGCAAAAAGAGATTACAGAAGAAAAAATTTACAAAAGAAGAAATTTTACAGAAGAAGAAAAAACACAAAAGAGAAAAATTTTTAAACCTACAAAAGACAAAGCGAAAGCAGATTTTTACAAAAGATAAAAAGCAACACAAAATTTTTTACACAAAAGACAAAGCGAAGCAGATTTTTTACAAAAGAGGAACTGAAAAAAGAAATGCAAAACGGAAGGATAGAAGGACAAGGAGGGAATCTCCATGAAAACAAGAAAAGTCGGTATTATCGGTCTGGGGCATGTCGGCGCGCACGTTGCATACAGCTTAGCGGTGCAGGGCATTGCGGATGAGCTGGTGCTGGTGGACAGCAATGAAAAAAAGGTAGAAAGCGAATGTCAGGATTTGCGCGACAGCGTGGCATATCTGCCCCACAGGGTAACGGTGAACATCGGGACCTATGAGGATCTGGGTGATTGTGACGTTATCGTGAACAGCATCGGGAAGATTGAAATTCTCCGTGCAAATCAGGACAGAACGGATGAAATGAAATTTACCGTGCCTGCGGTCAACAGCTATGTGGGCAGAGTAAAGGCCTCCGGCTTTGACGGAGTTGTGGTCAACATTACAAACCCCTGCGACGTTGTGACGCAGCAGCTGGCAAAGGGCTTAGGCTTACCCCGTGGGCGTGTGTTCGGCACAGGTACCGGACTGGATACCTCCCGTCTGCTCTCTGCACTGGCAAGACAGACCGGCATTGACCATAAATCCATTACAGCGTATATGTTGGGCGAGCATGGGAATCAGCAGTTTGCGGCATGGAGCAATGTTTCCTTCCGAGGAAAATCCTTGGAGGAATGGGCAAAGACGGATGAACGCTTCCGCTTTGACAGGGATGCCCTGCAGAAGGAATCCATCCGCGGCGGCTGGGTCACATTTTCCGGAAAATACTGCACGGAATACGGCATTGCAACTACGGCGGCGCGCATGGTAAGCATTGTGCTGCATGATGAAAAGCAGATTATGCCTGCAAGTGCAGAGCTTTGCGGAGAATATGGCGAGAAGGACGTATTTGTCGGCGTGCCCTGCGTGATTGGCAAAAACGGCGTGGAGGAGGTCGTAGAGCTTTCTCTGAATGAGAGAGAAAAGGAAGAGCTGAAAAAATCCTGCGATGTCATCCGCGGCAATATTAAGATGGTGGAAGAAAAGAAATAAACCTTACAAAAGATAAAACGATAAAATGAGAAAAACAAAGGAGAGAAGACGTATGATGGAAGTAAAGGTAACAAAAACAACAAACCCCAAGGTGAAGCCCGATCCTGCTACCGTGCCCTTTGGCGTAGCATTTACAGACCACATGTTCATGATGGATTATGACAGCGAAAACGGCTGGCAGAACCCTCGTATCGTTCCCTTTGGGGATATTTCTCTGAATCCCGGCGCACTGGTATTCCATTACGGCGCAGAGGTTTTTGAAGGGCTGAAGGCGTACCGCACACCCAGCGGCGAGGTGCAGATGTTCCGCCCTGCGGAAAACTTCAAGCGTATGAACAATTCCGCAGAAAGACTGTGCCTGCCGCAGTTTGATGTGGATGATGCAGTAGAATATCTGAGAAAATTCGTAGAGGTGGAAAAGGATTGGGTGCCCGACCAGTATGGTACATCTCTGTATCTGCGTCCCTTCCTGTTCGGTACAGATGCAGATCTGGCACTGCATGGCATCTCTCATGCGACATTTATGGTGATTGCCTGCGTGGTAGGCAGCTACTACAAGAGCGGTCTGGCTCCTGTGGATATGCTGATTGAAATGGATGATGTGCGTGCGGTTCGCGGCGGCACAGGCTATGCAAAATGCGGCGGCAACTACGCAGCGGCAACCAGAGCAGGCGAAAAGGCGGCAAAGAAGGGCTATTCTCAGGTTGTATGGGTTGACGGCGTTGAAAGAAAATATGTAGAAGAAGGCGGCGGCATGAACCTGATGTTTGTCTGGGACGGCAAGCTGGTGACACCCGAACTGAACGGCTCCATCCTGCCCGGCGTAACCAGAAAATCCATTCTGGAGCTGGCAAGAAGCTGGGGCATGGAAACCGTTGAGCGCAAAATTACAGTTGACGAACTGATGGAGGGCTGCAAGAACGGCACAGTGCAGGAGGCATTCATGTGCGGTACTGCCGCAGTTGTAACACCCATCGGCGGCTTTGTACGCGGAGAGGAAAAGGTTGTTGTAAACCATAACAAAATCGGTGAAATGACACAGAAGGTTTATGACGAGCTGACAGGCGTACAATGGGGTCTGAAGGAAGATAAATTCGGCTGGACCGTAAAAGTAGACTGATTCTGCTAAGGAAGTAGACTTAAGACACCTTTCAAAGTCTAAAAAATATACCTCTAAAGAATATACCGTATCCGTTGTTGTGGGTACGGTGTATTTTTTTTGCAAAAAACAAAATTTTTTCTTACATCAACAGAAAAAATGTGGTATAACATAAGTGCAATGCGTTGCTGATATGCGTAAATCCGATTGTGATTACCATATTGGCAGCGCATTTTTTTATTTTAACGGAAAAAGGTAAAAGGAGGTATTTTTTTGCAGGAGGAAAAGCTTTTTCGGAAGGATTTTGTATTTATTATTATCATCAATTTTCTGGTATTTCTGAACCATCTGGCGATACTGGCGACGTTTCCGTTTTACATTGAGGCACTCGGCGGCTCGGAGGCGGTAGCAGGGATGGCGGTTGCGCTGTTCTGCGTGGTTTCGGTGGTCTGCCGTCCGTTCATCGGATGGATGCTGGATAACGGGAAGCGGAAAATGATTCTGGCGGTGGGACTTTTGGGGATGCTCCTGATGCCGCTGGGGTATCTGTTTCTGCACACACTGGTGCTGGCATTTGTGTGCCGCATGGTGCATGGGGCGGCGTTGGCGTTTTCCAATACCTCGACCGCGACCATTGCGACAGACAGCGTGCCGCGCTCACGTTTTGCGGAGGGCATGGGGATTTTCGGCTTGGCAACGGCATTGGCAACGGCGGTTGCGCCTGCGATTGGCTTGGCATTGATGGAAAAATGCGGATTTTCCGTGCTGTTTCTGTTCGGGAGCCTTTCGATTGCGCTTGCACTGGTGCTGTTTTTCCTGCTGAAAGCGCCGAATATTGCGGTGGAGAAAAAGCCGCTGTCCTTAAAGGGACTGTTTGATAAAAATGCGGTTCCTGCTTCGCTGACAGCGGTGGTTTTCATGTTTACCTATGGCGCACTGGAAAATTTTGCGGCAAAATTTGCGGCGGAAAAGGGCTTGCCGAGCGGCGGCTTATTCTTTGTGATTATGGCAGTGACGGTGCTGATTATGCGTATGACGGCAGGGAAGGTGACAGACCGCCATGGCGAGGGGATTTTTGCCTATAGCTGTAATATTGCGATGTTTGCGGCGTTTTTGCTTTTGGGGCTGTTTCCGAATACGGTGACGTATCTGTTGGCGGCAGTGCTTTCCGGCTTTGGCTTCGGCGGACTGGAGCCTGCATTGCAGTCCATGGCGGTGGCGATTGCACCACCCGAAAAGCGCGGCAGTGCAAATTCCACCTTCCTCTGCGCGTATGATATCGGCATCGGCATTGGCGGCGCGATTGCAGGGGGGCTGATTTCCTCGTTTGGGTATGAGACGATGTTTACGGGTATGTCTGTGTTTAATCTGCTGTCGATTGTGATTTATGTGCTGATTGGGCGGAATCACCCGTCCTCGTTCTCTTATCGGAAGCGGAAAAATGCTAAGGCATAAAAGAAGGTGTAAAAAAACGTAAAATATTTTCGGATGCAACGAAAGAAATCCCGCTAAGGTCGCATTTTTCTGCGGCATTGGCGGGATGCGTTGTTTTGATAGGAGCTTTTAAACGCTCTTTTATATTTTTTACTTTGATGGTTTTGTTTTCCTTGTAAGTGTTATAGTCGCCGCTAATTTCTGCTGTACCCTTTGCCTTACGGAAGGTAAGGGTGTCCTCGCCGTCTGCAAAGCGAACAGCTGCGGTTTTGCCGTTGATGTTGAGGCTATAGGGGGAGGCTGCAAAAGCGGCTGTGTATAGGAGAATTTGTTGTAAATTGTATATCGGTGTGTTATGATGTTTTAAAAATACGATAAAAGACGAAATATGACACATGAAGTAGGAAAAGGCTTATAAAAGTATGATTGGGGAGAAAAAGATGAAGGATATTTTAAAGGGCGTTACTGTAAAAATCCTATCTGTTATTGTGATGATTGCGCTTATTGTTGGCGGCGGCTGCTTTGCGTATAAATATTATATAGGAAAAATAACAAATAAAACAGAGCATGAGGTAGTAAACAGCATTGAAGTGTTAAAAGAAAAATTAGAAACCGCAGCAGAGCTGAATACGGGGAGCTACTTATGCACAGATGTAATCACATGGGAGGATTCAAAAAAATTCAAGGATTGGAAGATACCCTTTACGGATAAAAGCTTTATTGTGCAGTATGATGGGGTTGTTCATGCCGGTATTCGAGACCTTACAAAGGCAGAGGTTACGCAAGAGGGAAATACCATCCTTGTGAAGCTGCCGAATGTAGAGATTACGGAGATAGAGATTGATAACGATTCCTTTGAAAAGCTGGATGAGTCCAACAATATTTTCAATCCGATTTCTATAGAGGATTTGAATGAAGCACAACAGGATTTAAAAGAAAAAATGCGGGAAAATGCGTTGGAAAAAGGCGTTTTGGATATTGCCAGAAGCAATGCGGAGGCGGTGCTTTCGGAAATATTAACCGCCCCCGATGATGCTTATACCGTAGAGATTGAATGGAGGGATTGATTCCCTCCTTTTTCTTATTTAAGATGTGGTTTCTTTGTCGATGGTACAGGGCTAGCAAGGACAGCTTATCTATTTACCATCAGCTTTTTCAAGGCATTATTCAAATCGTCCAAGGTCAGGCGATACATATCAAATTCATTTGCCAAAATATCGTAGGTTTTTGCCCACCAGCCGCCCCAATAGGGACGCTCGGAGGGATTGAGCCAGACGATATGGGGGTATTTTTCCTTGAAGCGCTTGAGCCACTCAATACCGGGGGTGCGGTCGCGCGAGCCATAGCTATACCAGCTGCCCTCCATCAGCTCATAGGGGTCCATCTGGGCATCCCCAACGATGATGACCTTATATTCACTGCTGATATTTTGCAGAATCCATTCGGTCGGGATGGCAGAATTCGGGTGCATGCGAGGGTCCTTGAAGATTTTGGAATAGATGCAGTTATGGAAATAGAACACCTGCAAATCCTTGAAATGATTGGAATTACGCACCGCCTGAAACAGCGCAGAGCACATGCGGCTGTAATAATCCATAGAGCCGCCGCTGTCCATGAGAAGGAGCACCTTGACGGTATTTCTTCTGGGCTTATCATAGACCACCTTCAGATTGCCGGCGTTATCGCAGGTTTCGCGAATGGTGCCGTCCACATCAAATTCGGTTCTTGCCTCATCCGCACGGGCGGAAAATTGCCGCAGACGGCGGAAGGCCATCTGGAACTGACGGGTATCCAAGATATTATCCTCACGGAAATCACGGAATTTTCGCTCGCCTGCCACCTGAAAGGCACTGCGCTTCTGGCTTTTGCCGCCGACACGAATGCCCTTATCAATCTGTCCGTTATTGCCGAAGGGGGAAGCCCCCCTGGTGCCAATCCATTTTGAGCCGCCGTTATGCTGCTCGTGCTGCTCCTGCAAACGCTCCAGAAACATCTGCTGAATCTGCTGCTCGGAAAGACCGAGATTGCGTAAGAGATCCTCCTCGCTGAAGCTGCCGTCCAGCTCTTCTCTTGGCTTATTCAGCCAATCCAGAAGCTCCTTCGGCAGTTCATCGGTGGCACGCTCCATATCCTTGAAATATTCCAGAAAGGCACCGTCGAATTTATCAAAATCTGCCTCACTTTTGACCAGAATGGCACGGCAGAGATAATAAAACCCCGTAAAGGAGGAATGATGCAGACCCTTATCGAGTGCCTCAATGAGGGACATCCACTCGTTGAGGGAAACCTTCAGCCCTCTGGCACGAAGGAGATAGAAAAATGAAGTAAACATCAGTCACTCACCTACTTACTTCAAAAATTTACGCATGGTATCGATATCCTCGTTCTTTTTCAAGAGAACGCCTGCGAAGGGGACGGCTTCCTTGATTTTGGATGCAGGCACGCCGCCAAGCTCCAAGGCACGAATCCAATCGATGACCTCAGAGGTACTGGGCTTTTTCTGGATATTATACAGGCCGCGAATCCAATAGAATGTGGCAAGCACCTGCTTCAGCACGTTTTCCTCCACATGGTCGAAATGCACCTTGATGATTTCCTCCATCTGCTCTGCATCGGGAAATTCAATATAATGGAAGATGCAGCGGCGCAGGAAGGCATCGGGCAGCTCCTTTTCCGCATTGGAGGTGATAATCACGATGGGGCGCTGCTTTGCTTTAACGGTTTCCTTTGTTTCGGGGATATAAAATTCCATTTTATCCAATTCCCACAGCAAGTCATTGGGAAATTCCAAATCGGCTTTATCGATTTCATCAATCAGCAAAATGACCTGCTCGTCGCTGTGGAACGCCTCGCCAAGCTTGCCCAGCTTGACATATTTGCCGATATCATCCACGCCCTCATTGCCGAACTGGGAATCATACAGACGCTGCACAACGTCATACACATAGAGACCATCCTGCGCCTTTGTGGTGGATTTGATATTCCAGATGATAAGCTTTTTGCCAAGAGCCTGCGAAATGGCTTCGGCAAGCATGGTTTTGCCGGTACCGGGCTCGCCCTTGATAAGCAGGGGCTTTTGCAGGGCAATGGCAATATTTACAGAACGCATCAGCTCTTCGCTGGCTACATAATTTTTACTTCCTTCAAATGTGAGATTCATTTTTGGTTCACGCCTTTCCTCAATTTAGTTTGCATACGAAATATCTGAGATATGACTATTGTAGGGGGTGGAGGGGGGCTTGTCAATAAAAAAGGGGAGGAAGAGAGAAAAAAGCAATAAAAAAAGCCCGAATTCCTGTCATCATAAGGAACGGGCTTTGTGTGCGAGTGCTTATTTCACATCCAGACCGGCAATTCTTGCCATTTCCAAAATAGAGGCCTTGGAAACCTTTTTGCCCTTATAATCAATTAAATCATCCATACTGCCTGTGAAGATATCGGCAGGTTCGTATTTTTGCAGGATAATGGTGTTTTCATCAACAAAGATTTCCAGAGAATCCTTGATTTCGATTCCCATGTTGCGGCGAAGCTCGATGGGCAGAACAACTCTTCCCAATTCATCCACTTTTCTTACGATACCTGTTGATTTCATATTGTTCGCTTCCCCCTAAAATTTATTACTGTTTGTTTTTTGTCGGAATATTTATTAAATCTTAACATAAAAAAGAACAATTTTCAACAAAAATCACATTTTTTGAAGAAGATTCGGAGTTTTTTACTGCAATTTTTATGAGGGGAAAAAAGGTTCATGAGAGAAAGGAAGCAAACATAAACTAACGAGAGGGGGGAGGCGGAAATGTTAAACGGCATTTGGGGCTTTTTTTTGATTGGCGGAATTCTGACGGGCGCGTTTCTGGGCAGAATGGATATGGTGACGGGGGCGATTTTAAGCGGCGGACGCTCTGCGGTGGAGCTGGCGTTTGCCATGGCAGGGGTAATTTCGGTTTGGTCGGGGGTGCTGAAGATTGCGGAGCGGGGCGGTATGATTGACCGGCTTGCCGCAAGGCTGACACCGCTGATGGATTTTCTCTTTCCCTCCGTGCCGCGGCTGCATCCTGCAAGAAAATATATCGCAACGAATTTTGTGGCGAATTTTCTGGGGCTTGGATGGGCGGCAACGCCTGCCGGACTGATGGCGATGAAGGAGCTGCAGAGGCTGAACCGAGAGGAAAGGGGACGGGCATCGGGGGCAATGTGTATGTTTCTGACGGTGAACATGACCTCCCTGCAGCTGGTCACGATGAATATTCTGGCGTACCGCATGGAATACGGCTCGCAGAATCCGGCGGAGATTATCGGGGTGGGGATTGCGGCAACGATGCTTACGACACTGGTTGGTACGCTTGCGGCGAAGGCATTGGAGGGGAGGGGATAGCGTGGGGATACTGCTGACGATATCCGATCTGCTGATTCCTGTTACGGTGCTGTGCATTGTGGTATTCGGGTGCTTGCAGCGAATGGATATTTATGAGGTGTTTCTGGAGGGGGCGAAGGAGGGCCTGCAGACGGTTCTGGATATTTTGCCGACCCTAATTGGTCTGATGATGGCGGTGGAGGTGATGCGCGCAGGGGGGCTCTTGGACATTCTGGTGCGGCTGATTCGCCCGGCGGCAGAGGCAGTCGGCTTTCCGGCAGAGCTGGCACCGTTAAGTCTGGTGCGGCTGGTTTCCTCCTCCGCGGCAACCGGACTTCTGACCGACCTTTTTGCGAAGTATGGCCCGGATTCCTTTCTGGGCAGAACGGCCTCTGTCATGATGAGCTGCACGGAAACGGTGTTTTATACGATGAGCCTGTATTTTCTTTCTGTCGGGATTCGGAAAACGAGATATACGCTGCCCTGCGCCCTTCTGGCAAACCTTGTCGGCATCTTTGCGGCTGTGGCACTGGTGCGGCTTGTTTTTTGAGGTTGGATAGGGTATAATCGTAGCATATACTTACAAAGGAAGCACTTGTTTTTATCATTCTGGAAAACGAAGGAAACCGAAAAGAGCGGCTGAAAGCGGCGTTTCGGACGGTTCTTTTTTGAGAGAGGGAATACTATGAAGAAATGGATGACGATTCTGGCAAGTCTGCTTCTGCTCAGCGGCTGCGGCGCAAAGGAGGATACCTTTAGTCTCAGTGCTGCCGAGCAGGAGGCGTATGAGGAATCCATCGACAAGGTGACAGAGGATTTTTATTGGGAATATGACCACAGCAGCCTGAGCTTTGGGGCGGCAGTTGTGCCGGAGGCAACGGAGGAAAATGAACGGCTGTTTGATGCCTCCTCCGCCTGCGAATATAACCTGAAGGGAAAGGCAGGACAGGATGCCGTACTGGCGCAGGCGGCGCTGCTGCACTATAACGGCGATGCGGCAGGGACACTGCAATGCTGGTTTGTAGGCGGCTCTCTGGCAGGGGTGGCCTACAGCGGCGGCTATGATAACGGCTATTACAGCCTGAAGGAGCGCAACCCGTTTCTGGCGGATGGCGGCTTTCGGGCGTATGAAAGCTGGACAGGGATGCCGACCTCCTTCCGCACGGGCAGAGGGGAATTTTCCGCAGAGGGGATTTACTCTGTCGGGCAGGATGCGAAGGGACGGCGGCTGGCGGTTTCCATCCGTGGCGGCAAGGCAGAGGTCTACCGCTATTCCAACGGGCTGAGCCGTTACCGCAGCTTTTCCTATGGGCGCGGCTTAGAGGCGACCTCGGCGGCGTTTTTAAAGGAGGATGACGCAAGACTGGCGGTTCTGGTTTCCAGTATTGAGGAAAGCGGCGAGGGCGAAAGCGAAAAGACCTATACGCGCGCGGAACGGGTGATGCTTTACGATTCCAGACTGAACGTGGCAGGGGAAATCCCTCTGGAGGGGGAGCTTTGCACTGCACTGGGCGCGGAGGACGGCAGGCTGTATCTTTTTATTGATAAAAATATGGAGATTTATGAGGAAAAGGACGGCAGCTGGCAGAATACCGGCACAAGAAAGCTGCGCCATCAGGTGACGCAGTGCCACATCACGGATTTGGATGGGGACGGTGTAAAGGAATATATTCTGACGGATGGGATGGATTTGTATGTTTACCATGCGGTGAATGACAGCTTCCGTAAGCTTTGGAGTACGCATGTGGGCGTGGAAAACTTCTATGGCCCGCTTATGAGCGGCGACCTGAATGGGGACGGCGTGCAGGAGATTTATGCCTGCGATACCACGGCTACCACGATTCGATATATCCTGACGGAAAAAGGACTGAAAACCGCGAATGAGGATATCCAGTACGGACAGTGCATCTATCCCTGCGATTTTGACGGAAACGGCAGGGAGGACTACTGGTTCGTTGCGGATAATGAGGACAGAAGGGGACAGCTCTATCTGGCTGCGGAGGAATAAAAATGACGGAATCCGAGAAATATATGACAGAAGCACTGGCGGAGGCGGAGAAGGCGCTTGCGGCAGGCGAGGTGCCGATTGGCGCGGTGATGGTGCGAAACGGCGAGATTATCGCAAGAGGGCATAACCTGCGCAATACCGACAAAAATCCTCTGCGCCACGCGGAGATTGATGTGATTGATGCGGCGGCGAAAATCGTGGGGGATTGGCGGCTGGAGGACTGTGTGCTTTATGTTACCGTAGAGCCTTGCCCCATGTGCGCGGGAGCAATCGTGCAGGCGCGCATCCCAAGGGTGGTTTTCGGGACAAGAAACAGCAAGGCAGGCTGCGCCGGCTCTGTGTTGGATGTGCTGAATGAACCAAGGCTCAACCATCAGGTAGCGGTGGAGGAGGGCGTTTTGCAGCCCCAATGCAGCGAGATTATGAAGCGGTTTTTTAAGCGTTTTCGTAAAAATGCCAATGCAGCGCCATTGACAGAAAACCAATGAGCGTGTATAATAACATAGTTATATCAGTGAAATTCTCCTGTGGCTTCGGCTTGGGAGTGATGATATTTCCGCACTAGCCGGGGTGGTAGCGGTGCCCTGTACTCACAATCCGCTATAGTGAGGGTGATGCTCGCTTTCGACGCAGAGCTTGATGGTCTGCCCTTTGAAAGCGGTGTTGAAGTTTGGGTCTTACGCAACATGAGCCTGTGAATCGTGTCAGGGTCGGAAGGCAGCAGCACTAAGCAGTCTACTTGTGTGTGTAGTAAGGGTGCCTGAATGGAGCCGTGGAAGAAGGTAACGCGTGGGGCGCTGTGGCAACAGCGGGTGTGCGGACCTTATTTATTTTTGAAACAATCAAAACAGCAAAAAAAGCAGGGCTGTGGCTTTCGCCGACAACACCTGCTTTTTCTTTTATGCTTTTTTCTTATTTTGCTAAAATTTCATCAATTTGCTTCTGCACACTTGCCATGGTCTTTTCGTTATCCAGACCGCCCACGATGACATCACCCACAATATTGCCTTCGCTGTCAATGAGAACAGAGGTGGGGAAGGTCATTACAGAAAGTGCCAGCTTACCTGCCTCGCTATCGGAATCGAAATAGATGTTCTGATAGGATGCACCCTGCTTTTTCATAATTTCCTTTGCGGCAGCAATGGTATCCTCGTTTTCATCCAGAGTTTCCACGTTGATGCCGACAACGGCACCGCCCTTTTCCTGAAGGGAATCATGCAGCTTTTGCAGAGCAGGCAGCTCCCCAACGCAAGGACTGCAGCCGTTGAACCAGAAATTTACCAGAGTTACGCTATTGTTGGTAAACAGGCTTTCATCTATGGCATTGCCGTCAAAGTCCTTGCCTGTAAAGGCGGGAAAGCTCTTTGCGCTGTCCAGAGAGGTGCCTGTGGGGTTGCTGTCCTCCTGCGGCAAAGCGGCAAGCTGCTCTTCCAGAGCCTTGATTTTTTTGACATCCTCACTCAGGGTCTTGAAATCCTCGCTGCTCAGCTGGTCCTTTATATTTTCCAGTACCATTTTCAGAAAATCGGCATAATCGCCTGTTTGAGAGCCGACAGTGTCCTTATCTACCGCATTAAAAGCGAGATCCCATAAATCCTGATGCTCTGCGATGATTTCATTTTCCTGCTGAATCAGTTCCTCCGCGCTTTGCTTTGCCTTGCCGCAGGCAGTAAAGCCGAGGACGAAAATAAGAGAGACTGCGAAAAGTAAAATTCTTTTTTTCATTTTGTTTCCTCCGTTTTCTGTTTTTTACATCCGTATTGATAGTGAATTGCTTGTGTGGGACAGGCTGTGATGCAGGCACCGCAGCGGATACATTCGTTATGATTCGGTGTCTGAGGAACAGCAACGTCCATTTTGCACACCCTGCCGCATTTGCCGCAGGAGATACATTTGTTTTGATCCACCTGAAGCTGCAAAAGGGAAATGCGGTTAAACCATGCGTAAAACGCACCCAAGGGGCAAATCCATTTGCAGAAGGGGCGATAGAACAGTATGCTTAGGATAATCACAGCCGCAAGCACACAGCTTTTCCATGCAAACAGCGAGCCGAGGGCGGAGCGGATGCTCGTGCTGGCGAGGGAGAGCGGAATGGCACCCTCCAACACCCCCTGCGGACAAAGATATTTGCAGAAGAAGGGGTTTCCCATGCCGACTACGTTTACCACAAACGCAGGCAGAAGAAAAACCATAACAACCAAAATGAGATATTTCAGATAGCGAAGACCACTGAGTTTTTTGGTTGAAAATTTCTTTGTCGGGATTTTATGCAGCAGATCCTGAAACCAACCGAACGGGCAGAGAAAGCCGCAGACAAATCTTCCCAGCAGAACGCCGATGAAAATCAACATTCCCGTAATATAATAGGAAAATTTGAACTTTGAGGAGCCGACCACTGCCTGCATGGCCCCGATGGGACAGGAACCCGCTGCCCCCGGGCAGGAATAGCAATTCAGACCGGGTACACAGACCTGCTTGGTGCTGCCCTGAAAGATGGTGCCTTTCAGGAAATTTGGCAGATGGAGGTTGCTCAAAAGCGTTGCCAAAAGCTGAATACCTCCTCGTATTCTTGCCAGAAGATAGGATTTTATTTGTTTTTTAGCCAATGCCGACACACTCCAGACATAATTTGATTGCTTTAGAGAGCACAACAGCTGCCTCTCCGCGATATGCGCCGTAGCCCATCATGCCGATGCCGAGTGCAAGAGCGGCAAGCTGAAAAACCGGCGTTGCGAGTTCTTTTTTCATGGATTTCTTCCTTTCGTTCAAGGGGGGACTGTTTCGTTTTTATTTTTTTGATGAAACCAGTATACAACATCCGAAATAAAATCTCTGTTAAGAAAAATCTTAATTTTTATTTTATTTCTTTATGGTATACTAAAAAAGGAAAAAAGTGAAGGAAATCGGAAAGGAGGCAGAGCCATGAAGCTTTTGGTGGTTGAGGATGAGCGGATGCTTTGCGATACCATCGCCAAAAGCCTGCACCATGCAGGCTATGAGGTGGATTGCTGCTATGACGGAGCAGAGGCACTGGAGCGGCTTTTGATAGAGCAGTATGACTTGATTGTGCTGGATTTGCATTTGCCGGGGATGGACGGCATGGAGGTTTTGGAGCGGCTGCGCCGGACGGATGCGGAAACAAAGGTACTGATTTTATCCGCACGCAGTCAGGTTGCGGATAAGGTTGCGGGCCTGGATGCAGGGGCGAACGATTATCTGGAAAAGCCCTTTCATTTGCAGGAGCTGGCGGCAAGGGTGCGCAGCCTGACACGCAGGCAATTCATTCAGCAAAGCACAGCCTTGGTTTGCGGCGGCATTTCCTTTGATACCCGCACCAGAGAGACCCTTGTGAATGGGAAGCAGATTCGTCTGACCAGAAAGGAAAAGGGGATTCTGGAATATCTGCTTTTGCATCAGGGCAGACCAATCAGTCAGGAGGAGCTGATGGAGCATGTCTGGGACGGCAGCGTGGATGCCTTCAGCAATTCCATTCGGGTGCATATTTCTGCGCTGCGAAAGAAGCTGAAGGCAGAGCTGAACTATGACCCGATCACAAACAAGGTCGGGGAAGGATATCGGATAGGGGGAGAGCGGAAATGAAGCGACTTTCTTTACAATGGAGACTGACGCTGATGACGGCGGTGCTGATTGCCGCTACCTGTATTTTTCTGAATCTGGCACTTTCCAGAGCAGGCATGTTTTATATGGATAAGCTGGGGCAGGCCATCTTCCATCAGACACCGACGGCGGATTTTATGATTTCCATTCCTGACGCGGATGTGGAGCAGCTTCCTCCCGATTTTGAAATACAAATCAACGATACCAAGAAAATTTTTACGCTCAGCAGCTGGCTGATCACCCTTCTGATTACGCTGGTGAGCGGCTGTATTACTTATTTTGTGAGCGGCTATGCCCTTAGACCGCTCAGAAGCTTTTCCGACAGAATTACGCAAATCCAAGCAGAAAACTTAATGCAATATCAATCGGAGGAGCAGCAGATTCCCGAATTTCAGGCGCTCAGCCATTCCTTTGAGGCCATGGTGCGGCGGCTTTCGGATGCGTTTTCTTCCTTACAGGAGTTTAACGGCAATGCGGCGCATGAATTCCGCACGCCCTTGGCAATGATGCAGGCGCAGCTGGAATTATACGAGGAAACGGCGCACCCCGACATGGACGCAGAAACGGCGGAGCTGCTTGCCATGCTGAAGGAGCAGACGGAGCGGCTTTCGAAATTGGTGAAAACGCTTCTGGAAATGAGCGAAATGAACACGATTGAACGGGCGGAGGCGGTAGAGCTGACGGCGTTAATTGAGGAGGTGCTGGCAGACCTTTCCCCTATGGCAGAGAAGCGGCAGATTTCGCTTTTACAGGAAGCGACGGGAGAGGTGCTTTTGCAGGGAAGCGATATTCTGCTGTATCGTCTGCTGTTTAATCTGGTGGAAAATGCCATTCGCTACAACAAAGAGGGCGGAGCGGTGCGCGTTTCGGCAGAGGAACGGGCGGATACGGTGGAGATTCTGGTACAGGATACGGGAAGCGGGATTCCCGAAGCAGACAGGGAAACCATTTTTCAGCCGTTCTTCCGTGTGGATAAATCGCGCAGTCGGGCATACGGCGGCGTAGGGCTGGGACTGACGCTGGTGCGGAAGATTGTGGAGCTGCACGGCGGCACAATCCGCATTGCAAAAAGCGATGCACAGGGGACAACCTTTGCTGTCACCCTGCCTGTGCATGCGGCGTAAGGAGAGTATCATTTTTCCGAAAACTGTGGTATCATAGCAAAAGAATGTCCGATTTGATTCGGAAAAAAAGAGGAGTGTGCTTATGGCTTATACGGCTTTATATCGAAAATTCCGCCCGCAGACGTTTGAGAGCGTCATCGGACAGGAGCATATCGTCAGAACGCTGAAAAATCAGATGAAAACGGGGCGCGTGTCCCATGCGTATCTGTTTTGCGGCACAAGGGGCACAGGGAAAACCTCTACGGCGAAGATTTTTGCCAGAGCCATCAACTGCACGAACCCCACGGCGGACGGCGAGCCCTGCAACGAGTGTGCCGTTTGTAAGGATATTCTGGCAGGGAGAAGTGTCAACGTGATTGAGATTGACGCGGCCTCCAACAACGGTGTGGACAACATCCGCGAGATTCGCGAGGAAGTGAAATATCCGCCGACACAGGGGAAATATAAGGTCTATATCATTGACGAGGTGCATATGCTTTCGGCGGCGGCGTTTAATGCGCTTCTGAAAACACTGGAGGAGCCGCCTGCACACGTTATTTTTATTCTGGCGACAACAGACCCACAGAAGGTGCCGGCAACGATTCTTTCGCGCGTACAGCGGTTTGATTTCCGCAGGATTACCACGGAGACGATTGCCCAAACGCTGATGGGCTATCTGAAGGAGGAGGGACAGCAGGCGACCCCTGAGGCGGTGCGCTATGTGGCACATCTGGGGGACGGCTCGATGCGTGATTCGCTGAGTATTTTAGACCAGTGCCTTGCGTTTTTCAGCGGCGAGGAGGTGACGCTGGAAAAGGTACTGGACATTATGGGTGCGGTTGACCAGACGATTTTCTTTGAAATGACGGACGCGCTTGCGAAACGGGATGCGAAAGAGGCAATGCTTCTGGTGGAGCAGATGATGCAGGACGGGAGAGACGTGAAGCAATTTGTGACGGAGCTTTTGCAGCATTTGCGGAACCTGCTGATGGCGGCAACGCTGCCCGATGTGACGCGGATTCTGGATTTATCCGCGGAGGACGGAGAACGGCTGAAAAAGGCGGCAGGAGTGCTTTCTCCGGAGGAGCTGATTTATTTCATCGGGAAATTTTCCGATTTGCAGAGCGAAATGAAATGGGCAACGAATGAGCGGATTCTGCTGGAGGTGGAGCTGATGAAGCTTTGTGCGCCATGGACGGAGAAGGATTTGACTGCCCTGGCGGCAAGACTGGGCGAGCTGGAGCGGAAGATGGAAGAAGGCGTGCCGGCTGCCATCACGCAGGCGACACCGACAGAAAAGCCCAAGGAAAAGCCCAAGCCAAAGCGCAGACCTCCTGCACTGCCCGAGGACAGGAAGGAAGTACAGGAGAAATGGGCGTTGCTGCGCAATGACGTGGAGGATGCGGTGCTGAAGGGGATGCTTTCCAAGGTGGAAATCGGCTTCAAGGAGGATGAATTTCTCTATCTCATCTGCGCATATCCTGCGCTGACGGATATGATTCAGCGCGGCATGGACAAGATTGCGGCAGTTCTGGAGAAGGAAACGGGCAAAAGCTTCGAGCTGCGAACCACCACGAAGGATGAATATGAAAAATGGAGAGAAGCGGCATACGGCAAGGAGGAGGAGACACCCTCTGCGGAGGCGGATGCGGAATTTGCAAGCCTTTTGGGGCAGTATTTTCCGGAGGCGGATGTGGAATGACACTTGCCAGACGGCGCAATTTCAGATAAAATAAGAAAGATTAGGTTTATGAAATATAAGGAGGAATCAGACATGGCAAAAGGCGGTTTTCCCGGCGGCATGGGTGGTATGAATATGAATAACCTCATGAAGCAGGCGCAGAAAATGCAGAAACAAATGATGGAAAAGCAGGAGGAGTTGCAGGCAAAGACATTGGAAATGACCAGCGGCGGCGGCGCTGTGAAGGTTGTCATCACAGGGAAAAAGGAAATTCAGGAGCTGAAAATCAACCCCGATGTGGTAGATCCCGATGATGTGGAAATGCTGGAGGATTTAATCATTTCCGCTGTGAACGAGGCAATTCGTCAGGTAGAGGAAATGTATAATGCGGAAATGGGCAGAATGACCGGCGGCTTAGGCGGTATGTTCTGATAAAGAAGGGACAACATGAATTATTACGGCAACCCGATGACAAGGCTCATTGAGGAACTGGCGGCACTGCCGGGGATTGGCGGAAAATCCGCACAGAGACTGGCATTTCACATCATCAATTTGCCGAGAGAGAAGGTGGCGGCGCTTTCCGAAGCCATTCTTGCGGCGAAGGACGAGGTGAAATACTGTTCTGTCTGCTGCAACCTGACAGAGGAGGAAATCTGCCCCGTCTGCGCGAACCCGAAGCGCGACCATTCGGTGATTATGGTGGTGGAGGACCCCAGAGATATGGCGGCGTATGAACGGACGAAGGAATTCCATGGCGTGTATCATGTGCTGCATGGAGCAATTTCTCCCATGACGGGCATTGGCCCGCAGGATATTCATATTCGGGAGCTGCTCAGCCGCATAGACGGCACGGTGGAGGAGGTCATTCTTGCGACCAACCCGAATGTGGAGGGGGAGGCAACGGCGATGTATCTTGCAAAGCTGCTGAAGCCCTTGGATGTGAAGGTGACAAGAATCGCAAACGGTGTTCCGGTTGGCGGCGATTTGGAATATGTGGACGAGATTACGCTTTCCAGAGCCTTGGAGGGCAGGAGAGAACTATAAAGAAGCATAAAAAAGAAGCGAAGGAAATCAGAAGCTGATAGCCTTCGCTTCTTTTTTATGCGCATTACATGAAATAGGACAGGGTCAGACCGACACCGCCTGCCAGAGAGCAGGCAATGACAAGGGCTTCGACCGCCTTGGTGTAGCCGCTGATGAGGTTGCCTTCCAGCAGGTCACGCATGGACTTTGCGAAGGTCATACCCGGCAGAAGCGGCATGATGCTGCCGATGATGATGGTGCCGATATGCGCCGAGGGGAAGTGCGGCTGAATGAGGCAGGTAAGGCATGCTGCCGCAACACCACCCAGAAACGGCCCGAAGAAATAGGGGATTTTCTTTTTGCCAAGCCAGATATCCAGACAGCCTAAAAACAGCCCGATGACAAAGGCAATGCAGCCATCCAGAAAGAAGGGCGTATCCAGAAAGGAGCAGCAGCCAGAAATCAGACCGTAGCCGAAAATACGAATCGGGAGGGGATAGAAGGAAAACTGATGGATTTCCTTCAGACGCTCAATGGCCTCATCCAGAGAGATTTTGCCCGAAACAAAGGCGCGGGACATATCATTGACCTCGCAGACCTTTTCAAAATTGATGGTACGGGTGCGGACACCGCGCATCATGGAAAGGGGGCCCTTTTCCTCACGCGGGAGGGTGACGATGAGGGCGGTGGAGATGGCGGTTGCTTCGATTTTTTCTCTGCCTGTGGTGGAGAGAATCCGTTTCATGGTATCCTGCACACGGAAGGTTTCTGCGCCGTTTTTCAGCATGATTTCGCCTGCATCCAGAGCGAGATTGATAAGCTTCGTATCGTTATCCATAAGGCGTTTCTCCTTTCGTTTGATAAAATTCGGCTCAGCTGTTTTTTCTCTTTAATCTGGGGAAGAAAGAGAACCATGCCTGCGGCAGAACCAGAATGATAACAGAGCCGATGCCGATGGCACCTGCCAGCTTTAGCGCAGTCAGAATATTTGCGGTTGTTTCCAGCACGCGGCTTTCCATGGCAGAGGTGATGCAGCGATAGACCGCCGCACCGGGTACTAAAGGCAGGATGCCGGGGATATGATAGACAATCGTCGGGAGCATGCGGTGGTAGGAAAGAAAGCGCGCAAAGCCTGTTGCGGCAAAGGTTGCCAGAAGCGTTGCCAGAAAGGACGAGCCATCATGCCGAAGGACAAGCTGATAAACCAGCCAGCAGAGGAAGGCAGTCAGCCCGCAATAGGGGATTTCCTTCCGGGGGGCATTGCAGACGATGGCATAGCCTACGCTTGCAAAGAGTGCAACCAAGGGATGCACAAGATAGAAAAACAAGGTTGTATTCATAGGATTTCCTCCGTTCATTCAGTCATTTGAAACAGCGTCAGGGCAACAGCAACCCCTGCGGCGATGGAGCAGGCAATGAGCAGAACCTCAACCACCTTGGAATTGCCGCTGATGAGGTTGCCCTCAAGCAAATCTCGCATTGCCTTGGAAAGCGCAAGCCCCGGCAGAAGCACCTTCATGGTACCGATAATCAGCTTATCCAGCCGGGTGGCAGGAAGGAGCATATGCGCCATGCAGGCGGCAAGACCTGTGACCAGACCGCCCATCAGAGGGGCGACAAAGAAGGGAATCTTCTTGCGTTCCAGATAGACCAGCGTACAGCCCATGAGAAGGGCAATGACGAAGGATACCAGAAAATCCTGCACAGAGCCGCCGACCATAAACGCAAAGCAGGCACCGCTGAGAGCATAGCCGAAGACGCGCGTGCGGAACTTGAAATTCGGGGCATGATAAATATTTCGGCAGTGGTCTAAGGCTTCAGTGACGCTGATTTTGCCGGAGACGAAGGCGCGGGACATATCATTGACGGCGCAGATTTTTTCAAAATTCAAATCGCGGTTTTTGACGGCGCGCGCCATAGAGAGAGGGCCCTTTTCCTCTCGGGGCAGGGTGACCATCAGAAGGGTACACATTGCCAGGGCTTCTATTTTTTCCTTGCCGGAAACGGAGAGAATCCGCTGCATGGTATCCTGCACACGGAAGGTTTCCGCGCCTGAGGCAAGCATGATTTCGCCTGCATCAAGGGCAAGGTTAATCAGTTGAGTATCATAATCCATAGCCGGGGTTTCCTTTCTATAAGTATAAGTTGAAATCAGGATTTCAACTTGTTTGGCATAGGAATAAACAAACTCGTTCCATCGGCTGCTGAACAGCCTTGAAACTCGTTGTTTTCCTCGAGTGGGCAAAGCCCCCTCTGCGGATTTGAATCAGGCAACCTTCGGTTTCCCGAACCCTTCCGCTTTTATGTTGGCAATTTATTGGCAATTTAAGTATAATTGTACCTTCTTTAGTGTAGTCATTTTCCGGAAAAAGTAAAGTAAAATTATTTTAAGTTTTTTTGAAATTTTTGTGAAAAGCGACAGGTGCTTTCCCCGTAATTTCCCTAATTGAGAAAAGAAGTATTTGCCATTTTAAAAAAATATGCTATAATCAAGGAAATAAAGCAAAAAGCTGGGGGTGCTGATGCAGCTGAGAGGATGAAATGCCAACCCTTTGAACTTGATGTGGTTAATGCCAACGGAGGGAAGCGAAACAAGGAAAGCAAACAGACCTTTTCCCGATGGGAGAAGGTCTTTTCTATTGCGGAGGAAAGGAAAAAGAAAGGAAGAAGAACATGAGCTTGACAGACAGATTGTATGCAGTGGCAAAGCCTATCTGGGACGGGTATCTGGAACAGCCCTTTGTAAAGGAACTGGGCGAAGGGACACTGCGCGAGGACAGATTCCGTTTTTATATGGTGCAGGATTATCGTTATCTTTTGCAGTATGCGAAGGTATTTGCGATGGGCGTGGTGAAAACAGAGGACGAGGCACTGATGACACGCTTTTCCTATATGGTGCATGACACACTGGACGGGGAGATGAATATTCATAAGGCGTATATGTCCCGTCTGGGGATTACGGAGCAGGAGGTAGCAACCACGAAATCCACACTGACGAACCAGTCCTATACCTCCTATATGCTGGATGAGGCATATAAGGGCGGCCCTCTGGAAATTCTGGTGGCGGTGCTTTCCTGCGCATGGAGCTATCAGATGATTGGGGAGCACCATCAGCATGTACCGGGGGCATTGGAGCATCCTTTGTACGGCGAATGGGTGCGCGGCTATTGCAGTAAGGAATACTGCGAAACCACACAGGAAATCATTGATCTGGTAAACGAACTGGGGAAGGATATTTCTGCGGAAAGAGAAGCGCATCTGAAGGAGATTTTTGAAAACTGCAGCCGCTATGAGGCAATGTTCTGGGATATGGCTTATGAGGAAATCCCTGAATAAAAAGGGCTCTGCAAGAGAAGCTTTGCAGACAGAAGGAATGGTGTACAGATGATGTTGGAATTTAAAAATGTTTCCTTCCGCTATGCGGTGGACGAGTTCCCCATGATGGAGAACCTTTCCTTTTCCGTAGAGGAGGGGGATTTCGTTTCGATCATCGGGGCGAGCGGCTGTGGCAAAAGCACGATTTTCCGTTTAATCAACGGATTGGAGCAGCTGCAGAAGGGCGAGATTCTGGTGAACGGGAGACCCATCCGCGAGCAGAAGCAATACAGTGCCTTTATGCCGCAGAAGGATTTGCTTTTTCCATGGCGGACGATTGAGAAAAATATCTGTTTGCCGATGGAGCTGGCAGGTGTGCCTGCGGCGGAACAGGCAAAGCGGTGTAGGGAGGTTTTGGCACAGGTCGGACTTTCGGAATATATGAAAAAATACCCGAAGGATTTATCGGGCGGCATGAAGCAGAGGGTTTCCTTTGCGCGCACGCTGCTTTCGGGGGCGGATATGCTCCTGCTGGATGAGCCGTTTTCCGCACTGGACTACCTGACGAGGGTGGAAATGCAGGAATGGCTGCTGGAGCAATGGGAGCATTACCATAAGACGATTCTTTTTATCACGCATGACGTAGAGGAGGCGGTATTCCTGTCGAAGAAGATTTTTGTGATACAGGACAGACCGTTTTCTTCGATGGAGATGGTAGAGGTGCCTCTGCCTGCCCATCGGGACAGAAATGATCTGAAAAAGCCCGAAATCGTCGATTTGAAGGAACGGCTGATTGGGAAGCTGAGAAGGAGTGTGCGCTTATGAAACGAAACATTTCTTCTTTGATACTGGTATTTATCCTCCTGCTTTTCTGGCAGGGGGCGGCAATGGGCATCAATGCGGCGTATATCCTGCCCTCGCCCACGCAGATTCTGGTACGGCTGTGGGAGCTGAGAGAGCCGCTGCTTCTGGTGCATCTGCCGGCAACGATGGGCGTTACTGCACTGGGGCTTTGCATTTCCGTGGTGCTGGGGCTTTTGCTTGCGATTTCGATGGACTGGAATCCGAGACTGGAAAAAACGCTTTACCCTGTTATCATTGCATCCCAGACGATTCCCACAACGGCCCTTGCGCCGCTGTTTATCCTCTGGTTTGGCTACGGCATCTGGAGTAAGGTGCTTGTGACAATTCTGATGACGTTTTTCCCGATTGCGATTACCGTTTTTGACGGTCTGAAGGGGACGAAGCGGGAAATGGAGGAGTTGCTTTTTACCTACGGTGCAACAAAAAAGGATATTTTTTTAAAGCTGAAGCTGCCGACGGCTCTGCCGCATTTCTTTTCCGCAATTAAGATGTCTGTGCCGATGAGCGTAATCGGGGCGGCAATCGCGGAATGGCTTGGGGCGCAGAAGGGGCTTGGCTATTTCAGCAAACGAATGATGACACAGCTGGACGGTGCAGGGGTTTTTGCGCCTGTGGTATTGCTGTCCGTTGTGGCAATGGTGGCAGTTGGCATCATTACCCTGATAGAAAAGAAAATCATCACATGGAGAAAAGAGCTGTAACGGCTCGCGGAACGAAGGGAGAAGGTAAGCTATGAAAAAGAAACTGATGGCACTTGGCATGGCGGCGGTGCTGGCATTCGGTGCGGCAGGCTGCGGCGGCGGAACCGATGCAAAAACGGATGATACGGCTCTGGAGGATTTTAACATTGTTCTGGACTGGTATCCCAATGCGATTCATTCCTTCCTGTATGTAGCGCAGGAGAAGGGCTATTTTGCGGACGAGGGACTGAACCTGGTTATCAACTTTCCTGCCAACACAAATGACGGCATTTCCATGCCGGCGGCAGGCAAGGCGGATATCGGGATTTACTATTTGCAGGATGCAATCCAGACGGCAGTAGAGGAAAATGTTCCGATTGTTTCTGTCGGTGCAGTGACACAAAGCTCTCTGAATGTTGTGATTTCCCTTGCAAAAAGCGGCATCAAGGGTGCGGAGGATTTGGCAGGCAAGAAAATCGGTTATAGCGGTACGGCTCTTTCCGAGGCACAGATTGCATCTATGCTGAAAAACGTAGGGCTGTCTGCGGATGACTGCCAGTTTGTAGATGTCGGCTTCGACCTTTTGACAGCAACCACAACCGGACAGGTGGATGCAACCACAGGCAACATGGTAAACCACGAGGTACCGCAGCTGGAGGAGGAAGGCTTTGATATCAACTATTTCTACCCCACCGATTACGGCGTTCCCCAGAGCTATGAGCTGGTATTTTTGGCAGGGAAGGATGCAGTGGATAAAAACCCCGAAAAAATCGAGAAATTCCTGCGTGCCTGCCGCAAGGGCTTTGACTTCATGAAGGAAAACCCTGAGGAAGCATTGCAGATTCTGCTTGACCACCAGAATGAGGAAAACTTCCCGCTTTCCAAAACAGTGGAAACAAAGAGCATGGAGATTCTACTGCCCGTAATGGAAACAGAGGATGCGAAGTTCCTGTCTCAGGATGTTTCCGTATGGCAGAATAATGCGGATTGGATGTATGAAAATGGGATTCTGAAGGAAAAGGCGGATGTTTCCTTCCTGGTTAAAAATTTACTGGATGAATAAATAAAGGCAATCAAAAAGCCCCCTATCTTAGGATAGGGGGCTTTGTTGTATGTCTGATTTCGACTTAGGATTATACATTGAAGCGGAACAGCACTACATCGCCGTCCTTCATGACGTATTCTTTGCCTTCGGAGCGGACTAAGCCCTGCTCCTTTGCGGCATTATAGGAGCCCAGACGCATGAGGTCATCATAATGCACAACCTCTGCACGGATGAAGCCGCGCTCAAAATCGGAATGGATTTTGCCTGCCGCTTGCGGTGCCTTTGTGCCCTTGGTGATGGTCCACGCGCGGGATTCCTGCGGCCCTGCGGTCAGATAGCTGATTAAGCCCAGAAGCTTATAGCTTGCGGCAATCAAGCGATCCAGACCACTGGTTTCCACGCCCAGCTCGGCAAGAAATTCCTTTTTATCTGCTTCGTCCAAATCGGAGATTTCTTCTTCGATTTTTGCGCACAGCACGAATACCTCGTTATGCTCTGCGGCGGCATATTCTCTGACTCTGCCGACAAATTCGTTGGATGCACCGTCATCCGCCAAGTCATCCTCTGTGACATTTGCGGCATAAAGCACGGGCTTTGCAGTCAGAAGTGTCAGGGTCTGCACGAATTCATAATCCTCGGGGGCATCAAATTCCACGCTTCTTGCGGACTTGCCTGCCTCCAGCGCTTCCTTCAGCTTCAAGAGAATATCCAGTTCTCTTTGCAGGGATTTATCCTGCTTTGCGAGCTTGACGGTTTTGGAAATGCGGCGTTCCAGAATTTCGATATCGGAGAAAATCAACTCCAGATTGATGGTTTCAATATCACGGATGGGGTCGATGGAGCCGTCCACATGGACAACGTTTGTGTCCTCAAAGCAGCGGACAACATGACAGATGGCATCCACCTCGCGGATATGGCTGAGGAATTTATTGCCAAGGCCCTCGCCCTTGGATGCACCGCGTACCAGACCTGCAATATCGACAAATTCGATTACCGCGGGTGTTGTTTTTGCGGAATCATACATTTCTGTCAGCCTTGCCAGGCGTTCATCGGGGACGGGAACTACACCCACGTTGGGGTCGATGGTGCAGAAGGGGTAATTGGCTGCCTCTGCCTTGCCCAGTGTCATAGAATTAAATAAGGTGCTTTTGCCCACGTTGGGCAGACCTACTATACCTAATTTCATATTTATTTACATCTCCTTGGTTTAGGCATACGGAGTTCGATCATCTGATGCCTATCATACGTTAATTGTTTTCAAAAAGAAAAGCTGATACAATATAAACGATTATATCATATCAACTTTCTTTTTTCAATAGTTATAAACTATTTTAGCATAATTTTGGATAAATTTACCGCATAAAAGGCGTTATATGCCGTGATTGCCGATATTTCAAGGCTTTGTTATAACAACCTTTTGTTCCGCCTCAATCCATTCAACGCTTGCGCCCAGCTCTTCCGAAATAAAGCGGACGGGCGTATAGGTGCGGTCGTTTGCGATTATCGGTGCAACGTCGTTTCCTTTGGATACTTTCCGCTTTATGATTTTTAAAGTTGTTAAATCCGCACGAAATTGTGCTTTAGCATATTTTTAAAGGTTTATTTTTGTGTTAAGGCAACAAATTTAAAAAAATGTGTTGACATTGCAAACCTGCTGTTGTATTATAAGCACATAATTTAAAAAACGAACACGGCAGACAAGGACGTCTAACAAAAGACGCTTTGTCTGCCGTTTTTGTTTGCCGCAAAGGAGGATATTAAAAATGGGCGAAAACAAAAATGTTGAAATAATGCTTAAAAATATCGGAATGGTTTACCGCACAAACGACAACAGGGACGTGACGGCGCTTACAAGCGTAAATCTCGATATACAAAAAGGCGAATTTGTTTCGCTTGTCGGTCCGTCGGGATGCGGCAAAACAACGCTTTTGAGAATAATCGCCGACCTTATAAAACCGACGAGCGGTGAAATTAAAATAGCAGGCGAAACACCGTGCGAGGCGCGTCTTAAACGCCGTTACGGAATTGTTTTTCAAGGCGCGGTGCTCTACGAATGGAGGACGGTTATAAAAAACATTATGCTTCCGCTTGAAATAATGAATGTTCCGAAATCCGAGCGCGAGGAGCGTGCGAAAAAGATGCTTGAGCTTGTGGGACTTTCGGAGTTTGCAAATCACTATCCCGGTCAGCTTTCGGGAGGTATGCAGCAAAGGGTGGGCATTGCAAGGGCGCTTGCCATTCAGCCCGAAATTCTTCTTATGGACGAGCCATTTGGAGCATTAGATGAAATTTTACGAGAACAGCTGGATTTAGAGACCTTAGGTCTTTGGGAGAACCAACAAAACCATTATTTTTGTAACTCACAATATTTCGGAATCGGTTTTCTTATCCGACAAGGTTTGCGTTCTTTCTCCGCACCCCGGCAGACTCTCGGCGGTGGTAGATATAAACCTTCCGCGTCCGAGGACAATGGAACTGAAAGCAACAAGTGAATTTACCGAGCTTGTGGCAAAGGTGCGAAACAGTTTTGAGGGTGTTTGACAAAACGGCATTTCAAAGGTGGTTTTACATATGGCTAAACTTAAAAAACTTGCAAATACAAAATATTTTATGACAATTTTATGGATTTTGATTTTGGTAGCGGTGTGGGAGGTTTTTGCGGTGATTGTTGCACACACAAAAAGAACCCCCGAAAACATTCTTCCGCATCTTGGCGGAATATTAAAATCGGTATTCAGCCAAAAAAGCATAAACGGCGGACAAACCGCATTTCAGATGGTTATGACAAATGCGGCGGCGACGCTGTCAAGAGCGGGAATTGGTTATCTTTTCGGAATTGTGTGCGGATTTGCACTTGCGCTTTTGATGAGCCTTTGGAAGGGCATTGAGAAAATCGCGTTTCCGTATCTTATGCTTATTCAGATGATACCTATTCTCGGTATGGCGCCGATTATAAACGCGCTGACGGGCGACATCAACAAAAGCAGAATTATAATAGCGGCGATTTTAACATTTTATCCCGTTGCGACAAACACGCTGGCAGGGTTTAAATCGGTTATAAAAGAAAAACACGAGCTGATGTATTCATATGCGTCCGGCAAAATAAGAGTTTACACAAAGCTTATGCTCCCGTCGTGCGTGCCGTATTTTTTCACGGGACTTAAAATTTCCGCACCTATGGCGATAACGGCGTCAATACTTGTAGATACGCTTCAGGGCGGTGTCGGCTTGGGCTGTCTTTTGTCGCAGGCATTAAAGGGCGCTATGACAAGATATGTTTTCTGGCAGATTATATTTTTCAGCGCGATAATCGGCATTTTGAGTTTCAGCGTTATGGGACTTTTGGAATACATTCTGTGCCCGTACAAACGGACGCAGAAAAACTAAACGGGGGTGAGCAAAATGACAAAAAAACGCATAGATGCGGTTACATCGGTTTTATATCCGCTTTTGTTCGGCGCAGTTATCGTTTTTATGTGGCAGAGCGGTATTTTGCACAAAATACTTAAAACCGACGAATACATACTTCCGTATCCGACAAGAATTTTTCAGATTATGGCAGACAACAATGGCAAAATTATGCAGAACGTCGGCTCGTCCGTTTTTGTAACGCTGGCAGGACTTGTTTTAGGCTCGGTTCTGGGCTATCTTGCGGCGATAGGCGCAACCGTTTCGCCGAGGTTCGGCAAAGGCGGACTTACGGTGATTTCGGCATTCAACGCAATCCCGATTGTCGCAATGGCGCCGGTTATTATGAACTGGACAAAGGACATAAGCGGAAAGGCGGAAATAAGGAGCACTGTTGCGAAAATCATTGTTGTAACGCTTATGTGTATGGCGTCGATGAGCATAAACGCACACAGGGGATTAAACGAATTAAAGCTGTTTTCGCTCGACCTTATGAAGTCGTACGCGGCAAGCAAAAAAACGGTGTTTTTCAAATTGAGGCTTCCGAACAGTATACCGTATGTTTTCACCGCGCTTAAAGTAAGCGTTCCGGCAAGCGTAATCACCGCGCTGGTAAGCGAATATTTCGCCGAGTACCGCGCGGGCGTCGGCAGGCAGATACGCGAAAATATTCTTATTGCACAGTACGCAACCGCGTGGGCATACATCACCGCGGCGTGTCTTATAGGAATTGTGCTTTTTGTTATACTGCTGACGGCAGAGAGTATATTTTTGAAAAGGCGGAAGTTATAAAAACTTTGTTTTTTCAATTAAAAATATAAATTTATAAAAAGAAAGAGGTAATGAAGATGAAATTCAGAAAATTTTTGGCTTGTATTGCAATGACGTCGATTATTGCAGGTATGTTCGCAGGCTGCGGTTCGGACAAAAAGACCGCGGAAACAACGGGCGAAAATGCAAATATGACCGACGAAGAACGAATTAAAGCGGCATCTGCCGAGGGAAAAGTCGGCAACTGGGGACTCGGAAACGAATATGAAATTCAGGCGCTTTTGACAAAATACGGCTTGAGCACCGATTACCTTGTTCAGTCTTTTGATATGGACGGATTTGACGACGGTTCCATCACGCTTGCGTCGGCTATGACATACAATGAACTCGGACTTGTTGTAAACAGCTACGAGGGCGGTTACAGCTACGGCGACAGCGTCGGCATCATTGATATGAACGACCAGGGCGTGGCAATGCTTGAGGATAACATCTTCTGCACAAAGGATTTTGCAAAAAACAACCCCAACACGGTAAAAGCCTTTCTTTCAGGCAGGCTCGTCAGTATCGTCCGACCATCAGAAATATATGGCAAGCGAGGTTGCAAAGCTTATAAAAACCGATACCAAAGGCAATGCAGTTTCCGATTACGGCAAAATGGACGAAGAGGCAATGCAGCAGACGCTCGATTTGGCGAAAAAATACATTCTGCCCGACGACTCAACGGCAAAGGACAAGCTCCAGAGTCTTACGCTTGACGACATCAGAGATACATCTTACTGGGAGTCGGCAAAGGCTGGCGATTTCGGCACACCCGAGAAAAAAGACGTTTCAATTCAGCTTAAATGGCTTCCGCAGGCGCAGTTTATGGGATATTACGTTGCAAAGGCAAAAGGCTACTACGACGAAGTCGGCTTAAACGTTAACATTGTATCCGGAGGCGGCGACATCGGCGAAACAACGGCGGTTAACAACGGAACGGTTGATTTCGGCGTAACGTGGGTATCAAACCTTATTTCCGCAAACTCGGGCGGTATGAACCTTCTTGAAATCGCGCAGATTTATCAGAGGTCGGGACTTGTGCTCGTTTATAAAAAATAAAGTTTTTTTGGCATAAAAAAGGAGTGTCGTTTTATGGATTTACTTATAAAAGGCGGTACGGTTGTTACCGAAAGCAATATGTTTAAAGCGGACGTTGCGGTGCAAAACGGCAAAATAACAATGATAGGCGAAAACATTTCGCCGGCCGGCACCGCAAAGGTTGTAAATGCAGAGGGGAAATTGGTGCTTCCCGGTGCGATAGACGCGCACACGCACCTTGCAATGCCTTTCGGCGGAACGATTTCCTCCGATGACTATTTTGCAGGCACTCGCGCGGCGGCCTGCGGAGGAACGACAACGGTTTTCGATTTCGTTTTGCAGGATTTCGGCGAAACAATGGTTGACGCGGTAAAAAGGCGCGACGCACTGTGCGCCCCCAACGCCGCGGTGGATTATTCGTATCACGTTGCGGTAAAAGACGTCAGCGGTGACCTTATAAATTCCATTGAGGACGCGGTAAAATTCGGTGTTCCGTCGTTTAAGGTGTTTATGGTTTACGATTTCGGCGTAACCGACGGCGTGTTCTACAGGGTTTTGAAAAAGGCAAAAGAGTGCGGTGCGCTTATCGGCGTTCACGCAGAAAACAACGAACTTGTAAACACGCTCACGGCGCAGTATCTTTCGGAGGGCAAAACAAGCGCGTGGTATCATTATATGTCGCGTCCCGAATTTGTCGAGGCGGAGGCAGATATTCGTGCAATACAGTGGGCGAAAGCGCTCGACACGCCGTTATACATTGTTCATCTTGCAAACAAAGACGG
>OGCO01001581.1_pt1 | contig 33592 bp, 29 predicted proteins | sample 1570171 | NCBI WGS metagenome assembly OGCO01 (sample SAMEA4370583, study PRJEB24528) | human gut metagenome
TTGGTGCGGATGGCATCGACAGCCGCTTCGGTCGCCTTCTGGATGCCGCGGCGCATGACCATCGGGTTCGCACCGGCGGCCAGGTTCTTCAGACCCTCGCGGATCATCGCCTGCGCCAGAACGGTGGCGGAGGTGGTGCCGTCGCCCGCGACGTCGTTGGTCTTGGTGCTCACTTCGCGGATGAGCTGCGCGCCCATGTTCTCAAACGGATCCTCGAGCTCGATCTCTTTTGCGATCGTCACGCCGTCGTTCGTGATCAGCGGAGCGCCGAACTTCTTGCCCAGCACCACGTTGCGGCCCTTGGGGCCGAGGGTAATCTTGACGGTATCTGCAAGCTGATCCACGCCGCGCTGCAGCGCCTTGCGTGCTTCTTCACCATAAATAATCTGTTTTGCCATAATGATAGCCTCCTAAAATCAAAGCGGTTGGATTACTCGACGACAGCCAGAATGTCGCCCTGACGCACGATGGAATATTCCTCGCCGTCCACTTTCACGGTGGTGCCGGAGTATTTGCCGACGATCACGCGGTCGCCCGCGGCCACGGTCATCTTCACTTCGTTGCCGTCCACCATGCCGCCCGGGCCGACTTCGACGACCTCGAACATCTCGGGCTTCTCCTGCGCGGATGCTGCCAGGATCAGGCCGCTCTTGGTCTTTTCCTCTGCCTTGAACTGCTTGAGGATCACACGGTCTGCCAACGGTTTGAGTTTCATAATCTATATGCCTCCTAATATTGAATACAAAAAAGCGATGCGTTAGCACTCAATTCCTCGGAGTGCTAACGCATCATACTATACCACAATTTTTCGGATTATCAAGCCCCTGGCGAAATTTTTTTGTAAACGTTTTGTGACCGCGTTTTTTCGTCAGGCGTGGACAAATTCGCGCGTCTCGTGGCCGCCCGTGGTCTCGGGGTGGAAGAAGGCCATGTTCGCCGGCACGAGGAAGTTCACGCCGCCGGGGATGAGGTCGAAGTTTACGTGCTTGCTCCAGAGCGCCTCACCGTCGATGTTCACGACGAGATCCTGCTCGCTGTCGATCTCGAGATGACCGCCCTCGAGATGGGTGATGAATTTTTCCAACTCACGGTAGCGGCCCTTGGCGTACTTGCCGACGAGCCGGATGAACTGCAGGCGTGACACGTCGCGCACGACGAGAAACTCCAGCTTGCCGTTATCGGGCCGGGAGTCGGTGATGGGGTTGAAGCCGCCGCCGTAGAACCGGCCGTTGCACGCGCAGATGAGCGACGTGCCGCCGCTGTAGTCCATGCCGCAGCCGCGCACGGTCAGCGGCTGGGCGATGCCCTTGAAGAGGTTGGCCACGGCGGACAGCACATAGCTGTCGTGATACTGGTGCACCTCGGTGCCGATGCGCGCGTCGATGCCGACGGAGCAGATGTTGACCGCGTAGCGCCCGCAGCACTCCATCACGTCGAGCGGACGCACTTCGCCGCGCACGAGATCGCTCAGGTCGAAAAAGCGATCCTTTTCCTCGCCGAACATTTTGATGAAGTCGTTGCCCGTGCCGCAGGGGAAGTGGGTCACGGCGACGTTATCGTGCCCGACGGCGCCGTTGACGCACTCGTTGAGCGTGCCGTCGCCGCCGCAGGCATATACCCGCAGCTCCTCGCCGGAAGCGGCCTCGGCCTTGATCTTCGCGCACGCATCCATGGGCGCGGTCGTGATGTAGACCTCATAGGCGTCCGCGCTGCCCTCGAGCGCGAGGCGCGCCTGCTCGGCCACGTATTCATGCCGGTCCTTGCCGCCGGCGACGGGGTTGACGATGAACAGATGTTTCATAGCTCCATTCCTGCACTTTCGACAAAATAATACCATTACTATACCCCGGTCGGCGGGGACGCGCAAGAGGGGAATCGTGAATATTTGCGATTTTTTAACTACCGGTGTGAAATATATGCGGCCGTGCGTCGGATATGCGGCTTCACACGTCTTTCGTGTACTGGAACAGGTCGCAGCGGAGCGTGCCGTTGTAGAGCTTGCGCTTCTTGTCCGCCGGGCGGCCGAACGCGCGCTCAAACTCCGTGTGCGAGCTCAGCAGGTAGAGCCGCCAGTGCTCCGTTTTGGCATAGGCCGCGCCGAAGGCGGTGTAGAGCGCCTCGGCCTCGCGCTTTTCCATCAGGCGCTCGCCGTAGGGCGGATTCGTGACGATGACGCCGCGGTCGGTCGTGCGGTCAAATTCCCGCGCGTCCGCCACCGCGAAGGTGATGCAGTCGTCCACGCCGGCGCGGCGGGCATTGTCGCGCGCCATGGCGACGGCGCGGGGGTCGATATCCGAGGCAAAGATGTGATACTCGCCGTGAAACTCGCGTGCGCGCGCTTCCTCGCGCGCCTGCGGCCAGACCCCGGCCGGCAGCCACGCCCACTGCATGGCCGCAAAGTCGCGCGCGATGCCCGGTGCGCGGCCCTTGGCGGCCAGCGCCGCCTCGATGGCGATCGTGCCGCTGCCGCAAAACGGGTCGCAGAAATCGCCCCGGCCGCGGTAGCCCGCGATGTCCACGAGCGCGGCGGCCAGCGTCTCGCGCAGGGGCGCGGCCACGTGCGCCGGACGGTAGCCGCGCTTGTGCAGCGGCGTGCCGGTCGTATCGAGATAGAGCGTGGCCGTGTCGTGCACGAGCGAGAACTGGATCTGGTACAGCGCGCCGGTCTCGGCAAACCACGTCACATGATAGCGCTGCTTGAGCGACTCGACGACGGCTTTTTTGATGATCTTCTGGCAGTCGGGCACGGAGTGCAGCGCCGACTCCAGACTGTAGCCCTTGACGGGGAAGGCCGCGTCCGCGGGCAGGTACTGCGCCCACGGCAGGGCCTTCACGCCCTCGAAGAGCGCGTCAAACGTCGGGGCGGGGAAGCTGCCCAGCTCGAGCAGCACGCGCTCGCCAAAGCGGCAGCGGAGGTTTATGCGCGCGATGTCCGCGTCCGTGCCCGTGCAGCGCACGCGGCCGTTTTCGGGCATGACGCTGCGCAGGCCCATATGGCGCAGCTCGTTGCCGAGCGGGCCCTCGAGCCCGAACAGGCACGGCACGCACAGTTTGTGCTCAGGCATCGGGCGTGTCCTCGGTTTCGTCAGATTTTTCAGGCTCGGCCGGGGTTTCCGGGGCTTCCGGTTCGGCCGGGGTTTCCGCTTCCGGCTTGGCCTCGGGCGTTTCCTCCGGAGCGGTCTCCGGCTTGGCTGCGGCCTCCGGGATCTCCTCCGGTGTGGTTTCCGGGTCGGCCGGGGTCTCAGGCGTCATGTCCACGAGCTCGAACGTGATGTCCGGCAGCTTCTGCTCGTCATACTTGCCGCAGAGGATGCGGATGAACACGACGATGGCATAGATCAGGCAGGCGACGGCCGCGACCGTCAGCCCCTCGACCCAGCCCTGCGGGATGCCGCCGACGTAGTCCACGCGCACAATGGCGTCGGGCAGGTAGTCGGCCGCGTCGTCACTGTCGCCGATCGCGCCGATCTTCTGCAGATAGTCATGGTTGTCCGTGTACCAACTGTAGATCTCGGACGAGACGGCCTCCGGCATGGCCTTGACCGTGCCGGTGACGCGGATGAAGCTGTCGATGGAGTAGCTCTGGCCCTGCAGGACGCTGGTGGTCGCATCGGCGATGGTCTTGACCGAGGCGTCCCACCGCGCGGGGAAGCGGAAGGCCACGAGCTGCCCGCCGATGGGCACGACGGCGTACTGCGCGCTGCCGCCGGCGGGGTCTTCGAACGTGTCGAGGATGAAGATGATGTCGTGCTGCACGAACGTGCCGGGGTCGGCGTCGAACGTGCCTTCGATACTCTGCGCGCCCTTAGCGATACGGAACACGCCGAAGCCGGAGGCCGCCAGCAGCACCACGGCCGCCAGCACGCCCGCGATGCCGCGCCAGAGCGCGTGACGCCAGCGTGCGCCATGCTCGGCCTTCTGCGCGGGGGCGGCTGTTTCCGGGGCCTCTGGGGCCTTCGGTGCTTCCGTGCCTTCCGGAGCCGGGGCGGTTTCCGGCTGGGTAGTCTGTTCAATGTTTGTGGTTTCCGGCGCGGCCGTATCGGGGGCCTGCTGAGCCGGGGTCTTGTTTTCGTCCATGAGGAACTCCTTTCTCAGATCGTGGCGGCGGTGTCAAGCATGGCGTCGAGCACGCAGCAGGCGAGCGCGGCCTCCATGACCGGGATCGCCCGCGGGGCGAGGCACGGGTCGTGCCGGCCGTTGATGCGCAGCGGCGTCTCCTCCATTGTGGCCAGGTCGACCGACGGCTGCTCGCACGCGATCGACGGCGTCGGCCGCAGGGCCATGCGCACGACGAGCGGCATGCCGTTGGTGATGCCGCCGTTGATGCCGCCGGCATTGTTTGAGGCCATGGTGATGTGCCCGTTTTTCAGGCGGATGGGGTCGTTGGCTTCGCTGCCGCGCATTTCGGCGAGGGCGAAGCCGCGGCCGAACTCCACGCCCTTCACGCCGGGGATGGCATAGAGCATGCCGGCGATGCGGCTCTCCATGCCGCCGAAGAGCAGCCCGCCGACGCCGGCGGGTACGCCCGTGACGATGCACTCGAGCTCGCTGCCGACGGAGTCGCCGGCGCTGCGCGCGTCGAGAATGGCGCGCTTCATGTCAAAGTTCAGCTCCCTGCCCGTCGCCTGGCCGACGCGCACGGCGTTGGCCGTGATCGTGATGCCGCGGCGCTCGAGGATCTGCCGGCAGACTGCTCCGGCGAACACGAGGCAGGCCGTGAGCCGGCCGCTGAACGGGCCGCCGCCGCGCAGGTCGGCGTGGCCGCCGAAGCGCACGGTCGCGGCGTAGTCCGCGTGGCTCGGGCGCGGGATCTCCGGGTGGTAGGCCGCACTGTTCTGGTCCTTGTTGCGGAAGATGGCCGAGATCGGCGCGCCGGTCGTCACGCCGTTGAGGATGCCGCTCATCACGAGCGGATCGTCCGTCTCCGAGCGGTGGGTCGTCAGGTCGGACGAGCCGGGGGCGCGCCGGCGCATCTGGATGCGCACGGCGTCCATGTCGATGGCCTCGCCGGCCGGGACGCCGTCGAGCACGACGCCGATCGCCGGGCCGTGCGACTCGCCGAAGATCGTCACTTTTACGCGTTCGCCATAGGTATTCATGCGTTTGCCTCGCTGTTCGTTCAAAATAAAGGATACAGATAACCATACAACATTTTTCCGGTCTTGTAAATGCCTTTTGCGTGCGCGCGGGGGTCATGGGCGCGCGGATTTTACAGATTGGACATGAAAACGCCGTGCCGGTTGTTTTATAATAAGAACAAATTGTGAAAATGATATCCGGCGCGCAAGTGCGCCGGCGAAGGAGGCAATATCACATGAGCCAGAAAGTGCTCGTCGTGGAGGACGATAACAACATCGCAGAGTTGCTGCGTCTGTACCTGCAGAAGGACGGGTTCGAGGTCTCGCACGCGGCCGACGGCGGCAAGGCCGTCGAGATGGCCAAGGAGATCCAGCCCGACCTCGTGCTGCTCGATATCATGCTGCCCGTCATGGATGGCTGGCAGGTCTGCCGCGAGCTGCGCAAGACCATGAAAATGCCCATCATCATGCTCACCGCCAAGGGCGAGACCGAGGACAAGGTCTCCGGCCTGGAGATGGGCGCGGACGACTACATCGTCAAGCCCTTCGAGGTCAAGGAGCTGCTCGCGCGCGTGCACGCCGTGCTGCGCCGCACCGGCGACGACGGCAAGCCCAAGAGCAAGAAGCTCACGTTCGACAAGCTCGTCATCAACCTCGACTCCTATGAGCTGATCGTCGACGGCAAGAAGATCGATACGCCGCCCAAGGAGATGGAGCTGCTGTACCACCTCGCGGCGACGCCCAACCGCGTCTACACCCGCAACCAGCTGCTCGACGAGGTGTGGGGCTTTGACTACTTCGGCGACAGCCGCACCGTCGACGTGCACATCAAGCGCCTGCGCGAGAAGCTCGAGGGCGTGTCCGACAAGTGGGCGCTCAAGACCGTCTGGGGCGTGGGCTATAAGTTCGAAGCGGAAGAGACGTAAGTGAAGAGTATTTATTTCAAAAACTTCGCCGCGACCGCCGTCATGGTCATGTTCAGCTTTCTCATCCTCGGCACGGCGTTCGTGTTCCTCGGCCGCAGCTATGTCATCAGCGAATACCGCGACAACATGGTCTCCAACGCCGAGGAGGTCAGCCACGCCGCGCAGGCGCTCGTGCGCGACGGTGAGCTCTCGAACTGGGACCTGCGTATGGTCATCAGCACCCTTGCACAATCTACCGGTAACCACATCTTCATCACGGACACCGACGGGACGATCGTGTCCTGCTCGTGCCGCAACATCGCCTGCGAGCACCTCGGCCGCTCGGTCGGCTCGGCGCAGCTGACGCAGCTGCGCAGCGACGGCAAGTTCAACCTCATCACGAACCTCGGCGGGTTTTATGCCTCGCCGCACTACGTCGTCGCGCAGCCGATCACCATCGGCACGGACGCGCGCGTGATCGGCTACGTGTTCGTGGCCACGAACAGCGCCACGATCATCGACGGCTGGCGAACGTTCGTGTGGGTGTTTCTCGCCGCGTCTGCCGCCGTGATGATGATCGCGCTGCTGCTCTCGCTCGTGACGAGCAAGCGCATGGCTCAGCCGCTCGACGAGATGGCCGTCGCGGCCAAGAAGTTCGCCCACGGCGACTTTTCCGCCCGCGTCACGGACGACGGACGCACCGACGAGGTCGGCGCGCTCATCTCGGCCTTCAACACCATGGCCGACTCCCTTGAGACGAGCGAGCAGCGCCGCAACGCCTTCATCGCCAACGTCTCGCACGAGCTCAAGACCCCCATGACCACCATCGCCGGCTTTGCCGACGGTATTCTCGACGGCACGATCCCCAAGGATCAGGAGGACAAGTACCTCGCCACCATCGCCGACGAGACGCGCCGGCTCTCGCGCCTCGTGCGCAGCATGCTCGACATGTCGCGCCTTGAGAGCACGGGCGAGGATCTGACGCGCCGGCGCGAGTTTGACATCTCGGAGAAGATCGTCAGCACCATGCTCAGCTTTGAGGCGCGCGCCAACGACAAGCAGCTCGACGTGGACCTCCAGCTGCCCGAGGACTCCATGCAGGTGCTCGCAGACCCGGACGCCATCACGCGCGTGCTCTATAACCTGATGGACAACGCCGTCAAGTTCGCCGCGCCCGGCAGCACGCTGTGCGTCTCGCTCTGGAAGTCGGAGGGCAAGGCCTACGTCTCCGTGCGCGACCACGGCGAGACCATCCCGCCCGACGACCTGCCGTTCATCTTCGACCGCTTCCACAAGTCCGACCGCAGCCGCAGCCTCGACCGCGACGGCGTGGGGCTCGGATTGTATCTGGTCAAGAGCATCCTCGACGCGCACGGCGAGGACATCGCCGTCACGAGCCGCGACGGTGTGACGGAGTTCGTGTTCACGCTCACGCTCGCAAAGCCCGCGCCCAAGCCCACCGCCAAGCCCGAGAGCACCGGCCGCCGGGGCGGGCGCAAGAGTTCATGATTTGTTCTCGGAATTCATAAAATGTTTGTTTTCCATTCATAAGCAGCACAAAATCACGTGCTATCATCAAATCGTTCCTTGGGAGGGACACCACAATGTACGACAATGTCCGCAAACCGGAGTCCGACTGGTATGAGGCCGGCTATGCCGCGCCCCGCACCGATACCACAGGCACCGGCTGCTACGACTCCTACTGGAGCCCGTCGCAGGCCGCCGCGCCGAAGAAAAAGCCCCATCAGGGGCTGAAGATCACGATGATCATCCTCGGCGTGCTCGTACTCATCATCGCGTCCTGCTATGTGTTCGCCGGCCGCGGCCGGGATTCCATCTCCGTCGACGGCGATCCGGGCCAGCACGGCAGCGTGACGCTCCCCCGCGAGGACACGGACGATGACACCACCGTCACCGGCAAGAACGAGCTGCCGACCGCGCCGACCGACCCCGGCGTGACCATGACGCTCCAGCCCGCCGGGGGCAGCGCGCTCACGCTGCAGAGCGTGTATGCCAAGTGCCTGCCGTCCGTCGTCGGCATCCATGCCGACATCAGCCGCAGCGAATACAGCACCGGCACGGGCATCGTGCTCACTGCCGACGGCTACATCGTCACGAATACGCACGTGCTCGACGGCGCCAAGGCCGTCACCGTGACGACCTCGGACGGTACCGAGTACACCGGCAAGCTCGTCGGTGCGGACGCCGTGAGCGACATCGCCGTGCTCAAGATCGAGGCGCAGGGCCTCACGCCCGCCGAATTCGGCGACTCCAGTTCCCTGCAGGTCGGTGACGACGTCGTGTCCATCGGTAACCCGCTCGGCGAACAGCTGCGCTGGACGATGACCAACGGCATCATCTCCGCCATCAACCGTGACATGGTCTATAACGGGCACAGCATGACGCTTCTGCAGACCAATGCCGCCATCAACGAAGGCAACTCCGGCGGCCCGCTCATCAATATGTATGGGCAGGTGATCGGTATCACGAACATGAAGGCCCTGTCCACGGGTGTGGAGGGCATCGGCTTTGCGATCCCGACCGCGTCCATCCGCCCGATCGTCAATGCGCTGCTCGCAGACGGCCGCGTTTCCGGCCGCGTGAGCATCGGCATCACCGTGGGCGCTGTGTCTTCCGCCGCTTCCGAATACTACGATCTGCCCGATGGGCTGTATATCAGCGCCGTCGCCGAGGGCTCGGACGCCGAAAAGCAGGGCATCCAGTCCGGCGATATGCTGCTGGCCGTCAACGGTCAGGCCGTGACCACCACCTATGATGTCAGCGCCGCGAAGGACGGGCTGAAGGTGGGCGACACCGTCACGCTGACCATCTACCGCGACGGCAAAACGTTCGACGTCGACGTCAAGCTCGTCGATACGAACGACATCTCTTAATTTGCTAGTTTCTCCCTCCTCATATTCTCCTCTCTATTGAACGAACCCCAGGCGGCTTGCCGTCTGGGGTTTGTTCTATATTTGTTAGGATGGTGCTGGTGCGTTGTGTGACAGAGCAGCGGGGAAGCCCGAGGGGGCAAGGCCCGCCTCGGGTGGAATGACACGCGCTTGCGCAGCAAGCCGACGAACCCCAGATGGGTAAAACCATCTGGGGTTTGTTCTATGTTTGGGTAAAAATGATGCTGCTGCGCTGTGAAATTGAGCCGCAGGGGAAGGCTTTCCAGATCCGGACCTTCCGGCGTCCACGGTGATGCACTGCACCCCGTCACGCCAGCGCAGCCGTGAAGCAGTGCCATTCCTCGAGCGTGTCGTGCGCCGTGACGGTGAAGCCCGCGCGCGTGAGCGCGGCGGCCACCTCGTCCTCGCGCCCGTCGATGATGCCCGAGCACACGAACGTGCCGCCCAGGGCGAGAAACGCCGGGGCGAGCGCGGCCAGCGGGATGATGACGTCGGCCACGATGTTCGCCAGCACGATATCATATCCCGTGCCGAGACGGCGGCGCAGGCCGGCGTCGGCAAGAATGTCGCCCGCGCAGACGGTGAACTTGTCGTCATAAAACCCGTTGAGCGCGGCGTTGGCTGCCGCGACCTCCGGGGCTTTGGGGTCAATGTCGCAGCCGGTGACGTGTGCGCAGCCGAGCAGCAGCGCGCCGATACCGAGAATGCCGCTGCCGCAGCCGAGGTCGAGCACCGTCCTGTCCGCGCCGGCGCAGTGCTCGAGCGCGGCGAGGCACATGCGCGTCGTGGCGTGGCTGCCCGTGCCGAAGATGAGGCCGGGGTCGAGCCGCAGCGGCAGGCGGCCGTCCGCCGGCGCGTCGAGCCACTCGGGCACGACGACGAGCCGCTCGCCTGTCTCGATCGGCTGATAGTACTGCCGCCAGTTATTTTCCCAGTCGCTGTCGCGCACGGTCGTGGTCGTCAGCTCACGGCCGATACCGGCGCGGATGGCGGCCAGCTGCGCGTGGCCGTCGTCATCGTCGGCAAGGTAAAACTTGATGCGCGACACGCCGCGAAACTGCGCCTCGAGCGCGTCGTCCACATAGTCCCAGTACTGATGGTTCTGCTCCAAAAACTGCTGAAAATCCGTCTCATCCTCCACGACCATGCCGCCCGCGCCCAGCTCGGCCAGCTGCGCGCAGACGTCGTCGATCTCGTCGCTGCGGGTGGGGACGGACACTTCGATCCATTGCATCGGGCATTGCCTCCTTTGTGCGTTTTCCTGCGCCGATGATAGCACAGCGGGGCCGGGAATGCAAGAACGCGAAAAAGGTCCCTGCGGCAATGCCGCAGGGACCTTATGGGGATCGGGATGCTGCTTACTCCGCTTCGTCGGAGATGAGGCCGTAGCCGCCGTTTTTGCGCCGGTAGACGACCGACACGGCGCCATCGGCTGCGACATCACGAAAGACGAAGAACGTGTGCTCGAGCAGGTCCATCTGCAGGATCGCTTCCTCGACGCTCATGGGCTTGATGGGGAAGCGCTTGCGGCGCACGACCTCGAACGCGCCGGCCTCGACCGTGTCGTCCGCGGGGATGTACTCCGGCTGCACCTCGCGCTCAAACGCGCCCTCGCGCAGCTTTTTGGCCAGGCGGGTCTTGTTCTTGCGGATCTGGCGCTCGATCGTCGCCACGGCGGAGTCGACGGAGGCGTACATATCGCTCGTCGTCTCGTGGGCGCGGAAGAACGTACCGTTGTTCTTGATCGTGATCTCGGCCGTGAAGCGGCCGCGCTCCGTGCTGAAGGTGACGTTTGCCTCGCTTTCGGTGCGGAAGAGCCGGTCGATCTTGCTGACCTTTTTCTCCGCGTACGCACGCAGGGAATCGGACGGGGCCATTTTCTTTTCGATGAACGTGAACTTCATAAAACGCCACTCCTTTCAGGTTTTCCACTCCGGGTCGCCCCGGATCTGTTGACTACAGTGTAACCGGTTTTGCGGCAAAAAGAAAGGGACATTTTGTGAATCTTTTTCCATGACCGCATCGCCGGTCGTTTTGGCGTTGGCCAGGCCTCAGCCCTTCTTGGCCTCCGCCTTGGCGAGGAACTTGTCCGCCATGATGAGAAAGCGCTCGTGCGTGCCCTGACCGATCGGGCCGGCGTCGTCCTCCGCCGTGACGCGGAACACGAGGCGGCGGCGGTCGACCTCAACGAGCTCGGCCTTGGCCGTGACGTGCATGCCAACGGGCGTCGCCGCGTCGTGCGACACGTCGAGCTTCGTGCCGACGCTGCTCTGGCCTTCTTCCAGACCGTCGGCAATGGCGTTGCAGGCGGCGTTTTCCATCAGGGCGATCATATACGGCGTGGCGAACACCGGCAGCGCGCCGGAGCCGACCGCGGCCGCGGTATTTTCAGGCGTCACGACGGTCGAAGCAGTGCCGACGGCGCCAACGGAAATGGACATCGGAAATCTCTCCTTTACCTTTATGAGTACCCCCGGCTGACGTCTGGGGGTAAAAGTAGTTTAACATGGATTTTGAAAGAACGCAACCCAAATTGCAGACAGGCGTGCACCCCGTGTTAACGTTGTGTCATTCCTTGCAGGACGGGGGGCGCGGTGCTATAATATAAAATTGTCCGATCGGGTCGTTCCCGGCCGGGCGCGTCCCGCCGAAGCCATCGGCGGAGATCATTTGGCTTCCGCCATCGCCATTGGCGGAGCAGGGAGGAAAAACAATGAAAAACACCGAAAAAACCATGGACAAGATCGTCGCCCTGTGCAAGAACCGCGGCTTTGTGTACCCCGGCTCCGAGATCTACGGCGGCCTCGCCAACTCCTGGGACTACGGCCCGCTCGGCGTGGAGCTGAAAAACAACGTCAAGCGCGCCTGGTGGCAGAAGTTCGTGCAGGAAAACCCCTACAATGTCGGGCTCGACTCCGCCATCCTCATGAACCCGCAGGTCTGGGTGGCTTCCGGCCACGTGACGACGTTCAATGACCCGCTCATCGACTGCAAGTCCTGCAAGATGCGCCACCGCGCCGACAAGCTCATCGAGGGCTGGCTGGCCGAGAACCCCATGCCCGACGTGAACGTCGAGGCCATGACCAACGACGAAATGGTCGCCTTCATCCGCGAGCAGAAGATCCCCTGCCCGGGCTGCGGCAAGAGCGACTTTACCGATATCCGCAAATTCAACCTCATGTTCAAGACCCACCAGGGCGTGACCGAGGACACGGCCGCCGAGGTGTATCTGCGCCCCGAGACCGCGCAGGGCATTTTCGTCAACTTCAAGAACATCCAGCGCACGACGCGCCGCAAGATCCCGTTCGGTGTCTGCCAGATCGGCAAGAGCTTCCGCAACGAGATCACGCCGGGCAACTTCATCTTCCGCATCCGCGAGTTCGAGCAGATGGAGCTCGAGTTCTTCTGCGAGCCGGACACTGACCTTGCGTGGTTCGACTACTGGCGCAGCTTCTGCCACGAGTGGCTCAAGGGCCTGAATATGCACGATGAAAACCTCCGCCTGCGCGACCACGAGAAGGAGGAGCTGAGCTTCTACTCCAAGGCCACGACCGACTTTGAGTATCTGTTCCCGTTCGGCTGGGGCGAGCTCTGGGGCGTCGCCGACCGCACGAATTACGACCTGACCCAGCACCAGAAGTTCTCCGGTCAGGACATGGACTATTTCGACCAGGAGAAAAACGAGCACTACATCCCCTACGTCATCGAGCCGTCGCTCGGCGCGGACCGCGTGACGCTCGCCTTCCTGTGCGAGGCGTATGACGAGGAGGTCGTGGACGCGGCCAAGAACGACACCCGCGTCGTCATGCACTTCCACCCGGCGCTCGCACCGTTCAAGTGCGCGGTGCTGCCGCTGTCGAAAAAGCTCTCCGAGCCCGCGACCGAGCTCTACCACAAGCTGCAAAAGCGCTTCATGTGCGACTATGACGAGGCAGGCTCGATCGGCAAGCGCTACCGCCGCCAGGACGAGATCGGCACGCCGTATTGCGTGACGTTCGACTTTGAGTCCGCAGAGGACGGCTGCGTGACCGTACGCGACCGCGACTCCATGCAGCAGGAGCGCATCCCCATGGAGCAGCTGGAGGACTACATCGCCGCGCGCATCCGGTTTTAAGCTATGCCGAAGATCGTCCCGCCGCCGGACCCGACCGTGAAGGAAGAGCCCGGCGCGCAGATCGCCCGCTGGCTCGGGCCCGTGGGCGGCGGCTTCGTGCTGCTGCTGTCGGTGCTGATGATCGTGTTTTGCCTCACGCGGGGCGCAAATCCCGTGCCGGGCTACACCCCGCCGCACGACAGTGAGTACTACGCCCAGCACCTCGACGAGCTCGCGCAGGAGCTCAATGAAAATGTCCTGCCCGTGCTCGACGAGACCGCGCACGCCGAGGCGGGGGAGGACACCGTCACCGTCACGGCGTCGGAAAAGGAATACGTGCCCGTGCGCGGCGCGGTGCTGAAGTTTTACGACGCGGCGCTCTTTACATTTGAAAAAGCAAATCAGAATTAGAGAAAAGGAAGAATCAACATGAAACACGGATTTATCAAGGTTGCAGCGGCTGCTCCCGAGATCCGGGTAGCAGATCCGATGTTCAATGCGGATGCCGTCATCCGCGCCATGGACGAGCACGCACGCCTCGGCGTGAAGGTGCTCGTGTTCCCGGAGCTGACGCTCACGGGCGCTACCTGCGGCGATCTGTTCTACCAGAACACCCTGCTCGCGGGCGCGGCGGCTGCGCTCGAAAAGGTCGTCCAGGCGTCCGAGGGCAAGGATATGCTCGTGTTCGTCGGCTTGCCGGTCGCGCAGGGCGCGAAGGTGTATGACGCGGCGGCTGCCGTGTGCAACGGCGAGCTGCTCGGCGTCGTGCCGGCCAGCTGCCCGGGCGACAGGCACTTTGCCCTGCCCGGCGCGCTGCTCGACGACATTCAGATCGGCTCGCTCGGCCCGGTCGATTTCCACCCGCAGCAGCTGTTCCAGCACAGCGCAGTCAGCGAGCTGAACGTCGCCGTGCTCGTCGGCGCGGACGTGTCCGCCCCGGTGTCCCCGGCCGTGCGCCATGCGCTCGCCGGTGCGACCGTGCTCGTCGAGATGGCGGGCTTCCCGATGGCGACGGACTCCGCCTGCCGCGTGACCACCGCCGTGCGCGCCGAGAGCGCGAAGCTGCACGCCGGCGTCGTGCTGGCGGCTCCCGGCTTCGGCGAGTCGAGCACCGACGCGACGTATTCCGGTCTGTGCCTCGTCGCCGAGGACGGCAAGGTGCTCGAGAGCGCCGAGGACGGCTGCTCCGACGTCGTGACGGAGCTGGACGTGCAGCTGCTCATCGCCGCGCGCCGCAAGGACGCGACCTTCACCGGCGATGCTGCGTCCTACGTCGTCACCGAGTGGGGCGAGGGCGTGGAGGAGACCGTACTCACCCGCCCGTTCGGCAAGTACCCCTACCGTCCGGACGACCCGGCCGATTACCACGCCGCGGCCAAGCGTCTGCTGCACATGCAGGCCGCCAGCCTCGTGCGCCGTATGCAGTATGCCAATCTCAAGCACCCGGTCGTCGGCATTTCCGGCGGCGTGGACTCCACGCTCGCCGTCATCATCTGCGCCGAGGCTGTGAAGATGATGGGCCTGCCGGCCGACTACGTCACCGCCGTGACCATGCCGTGCTTCGGCACGACCGACCGCACGAAGTCCAACGCCATCATCGTGTCCGAGCAGCTCGGCGCGACCGTGCGCGTCATCGACATCGGCGAGAGCGTCATGCAGCACTTCAAGGACATCGGCCACGACCCCGAAAACCGCAACGTCGTGTACGAAAACTCGCAGGCGCGCGAGCGCACCCAGATCCTCATGGACGTGGCCAACGGCTTTGCCGACGGCGGCATTCATGTCGGCACGGAGGACATGAGCGAGTTTGCCGACGGCTGGTGCACCTACAACGGCGACCACATCTCCATGTACGACGTCAACGCCGGCTCGACCAAGACCATGGTGCAGATGGTCGTGCGCTACGTCGCCGAGACGACGGACGACAAAGTGCTCGCCAAGGCCCTGCTCGACGTGCTCGACACGCCGGTCAGCCCCGAGCTGCTGCCCCCGACGCGCAACGGCGAGATCGCCCAGAAGAGCGAGGACTCCGTCGGCCCGTACAACCTCCAGGACTTCTTCCTGTACTACCTGGTCGATCACGGCTTCGCGCCCGAGAAGGTGCTGCGCCTGGCCGACATCGCCTACGGCGACGAGTTTGACCATGCGACGCTCAAAAAGTGGCTGCGCAGCTACTGCCGCCGCCTCTTCAGCCAGCAGTTCAAGCGCTCCTGCCTGCAGGACGGCCCGACGCTCAACGGCTTCAGCTTCTCGCCGCGCACCGGCTTCAGCATGCCGTCCGACGGGTCGGATGCCCTGTATCTGGCGACCGTGGATGCGCTGAAGTGATCCCGTCATAAAATTTTGTCATGGGCGGACGCGCAAACTTTGCGCGTCCGCTCTTGACTTTTTGCGCCGGATTGGGTAAGATACTCCTGCGCTATATCCCGCCCGGAGCGGGAACAGCAGCTTAGGAGGTATAAAAAATGAACAACAGCAATGGTAAGACTCGGCGTCTGGCTGGGCTTGCACTCTTCACCGCCATCGTCGTCGTGCTGCAGCTGCTCGGCAGCTTCATCAAGGTCGGCCCGTTCGCCGTGTCGCTCGTGCTGATCCCGATCGTGGTCGGCGCAGCCGTTTACGGCGTCAGCGCCGGCGCGTGGCTCGGCTTCGTGTTTGGCGTCGTCGTCACGATCGCCGTCGTCACCGGCGCCGATCAGGGCGGCTACATCATGTTTTCCGCGCGCCCGGTCATGACCGTGCTCGTCTGCCTCATCAAGGGCACGGCGGCAGGTTATGTGGCCGGTCTGCTCTATCGCGCCATCGGCAAAAAGCACCCGCTCGCGGGCGTCATCGTCGCGGCCGCGGCCGCCCCGGTCGTCAACACCGGGCTGTTCGTGCTCGCCATGGTGCTGTTTTATCAGCCGCAGCTGCAGGCATGGGCCGGCGGCACGGCTGTGGCAACGTATGTCGTTACGGGTCTCGTGGGCGTGAACTTCCTGCTCGAGCTGGGCGTGAACCTCGTCCTGAGCCCGACCATCACCCGGCTGATCGCGGCCGGCAAGAAAGGCCCGGTGGACTGATATGCTGCTGGCTCTGGACGTTGGCAATACGAATATTGTGATCGGTTTTCTCGACGAGTCCGGCATCCGCAACATTGCCCGTCTGGAGACCGACCGCGACAAGACCGCGCACGAGTACGCCATCTCGCTGCGGCAGGTGATCGAGTTTTCCGGCATCGCGCCGGAGGACATCGACGGCGCGATTTTGTCGTCCGTCGTGCCGCCGATCAACGGCGCGCTCATCGCCGCCGTGCGCATGATCGCGGGCATCCGCCCGCTCGTCGTCGGCCCCGGCATGAAAACGGGGCTGAACATCGCGCTCGACAATCCCGCCACCATGGGCAGCGACCTCGTCGTCGGCGCGGCCGCCGCGCTGGCCATCCACGACCCGCCGCTGATCATCATCGACATGGGCACGGCCACGACCATGACCGTCATCGACCGTGAGGCGCGCGTGCTCGGCGGGGCGATCATCCCCGGCGTGGGCATCTCGCTCGAGGCGCTCGCAAACGGCACGTCGCAGCTGCCGCACATCTCGCTCGACGCGCCGAAAAAGTGCATCAGCACCGACACGGTCGAGGCCATGCGCTCCGGCAGCGTCTACGGCACGGCGGCCATGCTCGACGGTATGATCGAGCGCATGGAGGCCGAGCTCGGCGAGCCCGCCGCCGTCATTGCGACCGGTGGCCTCGGCGGCTGCATCATCCCGTACTGCCGGCGCGAGATCACGTACGACAAGAACCTGCTGCTCAACGGCCTGTGGGCCCTGTATCAGAAAAACAAGCGCAAGCGTTAAGTGCGCGCGCCGACGCGGCGGCGTCACGGAGCTGTTTCCGTGACGCCGCTGTTGTTTTCCAGCCGCGGCGCGCCGCAGGAAAATCGACCGGAATGTCCCTTGACCGTTTCCGGGATTTCGGATATGATAGAAAGATAACAACACGAAAGGAGGTGCGCGCGTGCGCAAAGACTGGTTTGAGGACGACAATGAGATCCGCCTGCTGCACCGCGGCAAGCGCCGGCTGCTCGACATTGTGTTCGGCCGCACGATGGTCATCACGCTGCTGCTCGTGCTGCAGATCGCCATCATGGTGCTTGGCGCGCACTATCTCGGCCGCTACTACCCCGCGCTGACGATCGTTTTGCGCGTGCTGAGCGTCGCGGTCATCATCTACCTCGTCAACAAGTCCGGCAGCGCGACGACGAAGATCACCTGGATCATCCTCGTCATGGCGCTGCCCGCGTTCGGCGTGCTGCTGTACCTGTTCGTGCAGCTCGACATCGGCCACCGCTACGCCAACCGCCGCGTGCAGGAGAGCATCCTGAGCACCGTGCAGTACGTCCCGCGCCAGACTGAGCTCATGGCCCGCCTGCGCACCGAGCTGCCCGAGGTGCACAACCTCGCCGAGTACACGCTGCGCTCCGGCGACTACCCCGTGTATGAAAACACTGCTGTCACCTACTACCCCATGGGGCAGGACAAGATCGGCGCGCTCATCGAGGCGCTGCAGTCGGCCGAGCACTTCATTTTCCTTGAATATTTCATCATCGAGGAGGGCGACGTCTGGGGCCGCATCCTGAAGATCCTGGAGGAGCGGGTGCGCGCCGGCGTCGAGGTGCGCGTGCTCTATGACGGCACGTGCACGTTCTACCGTCTGCCGTACGGCTACCCCAAGCGCATGGAGGCGCTGGGCATCCGCTGCAAGATGTTCGCGCCGCTGCGCCCGCTCGTGAGCACGTATTACAACAACCGCGACCACCGCAAGATCGCCGTCATCGACGGGCGCGTCGGCTTCACCGGCGGCGTGAACCTCGCCGATGAATATGCCAATCTCGTGAGCGTCTACGGCGTGTGGAAGGACACGGCCGTGCGTCTTGAGGGCGAGGCCGTGCGCTCGCTCACGCTCATGTTCCTGCAGATGTGGGGCATGGACGAGCGCGAGCCGGACACCGATTCCTACGGCCGCTATCTCAATGTGCCCCTGCGCCCGCTGCCGGGCGCGGGCGGCTACGTCCTGCCGTATGCCGACAGCCCGCTCGACGACGAGCGTGTGGGCGAGTGCGTGTATCTCGACATCCTCAACCACGCCGAGCGCTATGTGCGCATCTTCACGCCGTACCTCATCCTCGACGAGACGATGGTCATGGCGCTCACGTTCGCGGCCAAGCGCGGCGTGGACGTGGAGCTCATTTTGCCGCATGTGCCGGACAAGAAGTTCGCCTTCGCCCTCGCCAAGGGGCACTACCGCGAGCTGCTCGACGCCGGGGTGAAGATCTATGAGTATACGCCCGGCTTCGTGCACGCGAAGGTGTTCGTCAGCGACGACCGCAAGGCCGTCGTCGGCACGATCAACCTCGATTACCGCAGTCTGTACCTGCACTTTGAGGACGCGGTGTATCTCTATGACTGCCCGTGTATCAAGGACATCGTGGCGGATTTTGACGCCACACGCGCCCAGTCGCAGATCGTCACGCACGGCGACCTCGCGCGCATCCCGCTGCACACGCGCATCGCGGCCGCGCTGCTGAAGCTTGTCGCGCCGCTTATGTAAGCGGCTGTTTGAAGGAAAGGGGAACATCATCATGTCAAAATGCTATCTGCTGTTTGCCGAGGGGTTTGAGGAGTGCGAGGGTCTCGTCACGCTCGACATCCTCCGCCGCGCCGGCCTGGAGGCATACACGGTGTCCATTCAGGACGCACACACCGTCGTCGGCGCGCACGGCGTGCCCATCATGTGCGACCGCACGCTGCCGGAGCTGCTGGCAGCGCCGCCGGAGCTTGTTGTGCTCCCGGGCGGCATGCCGGGCACGACGAATCTGGCCAAGAGCCCGGCCGTGGAGGCGCTCGTACGCCGGACGCTCGAGCATGGCGGCCGCGCGGCCGCCATCTGCGCCGCGCCGAGCGTGCTCGCGCAGTACGGCCTGCTCGCCGGACGGCGCGCCACGTGCTACCCCGGCTTTGAGAACCGGTGCACCGGCGCGCACATGGTCGATGCCGACGTCATTACCGACGGGCCGATCACGACCGGCCGCGCCCTCGGCGCAGCGATGGCGTTCGTGCTCGAGCTCGTGCGCCTGCTCACCGACGAGCAGACCGCCGCGCGCACGGCCGAGGAGATCGTCTGGCGCACGTGACGGTTGACAACGCGCGCGCAAGTGCGTAAAATAGACAAGATAAAACCATCGTGAGGTCGCCGTCATGGATGAACTGAAACTCATCTTCGCCAGCAACCTGATCCGCCTGCGCACGGCCGCGGGCATGACGCAGGCCGAGCTCGGCGAACAACTGAATTATTCGGACAAGTCGATCTCCAAGTGGGAGCGCGGCGAGGCCATTCCCGACGCGGCCGTGCTCAAGCGCATGAGCGAGATCTTCGGCGTCACGGTCGATTATCTGCTCGACGAGCACGATGCCTGGCAGCCGGCACCCGATCCCGCCGACGTGCGCGACCGCAGCCACGCCTCCATCATTCAGGTCGCTCTCACGGGCATCGTCACGCTGGCGGTGCTGGTGTTTGTGGTGCTGTGGCTGTGGCTGGGCAAGGTGGAGTGGGTCGTGTTTCCCTGCTTCGTGCCGGCGGCGCTCATTACGTATCTTGTGCTCAACAGCGTGTTTTTTAACGGACGGGGAAACCTTTATGTCGTGCTCGGCCTTGTGGCGAGCGTGTTCGCCGTGGGCTACCTCGTGCTGCTGCGCTTCGGGATGAATTTCTGGCAGATTTTCCTCATCCTCATCCCGGCGGAGGCCGTCGTGTATTTCAGTTTCAACATCCGCGCAAAGCATTGATATTGCAGACATTCTATGATTTGTAGAATGCGTCTTTCGGGGCGTAGAGCAGGGCAGGGCCGTGTTCTACGCCCCGGTTCCATTTTGTAGGTTGCGCAATGCCGGCACGGCAGGTATGATACCACCATATTCATGTTGAGAAGGAATCACACCTGCCCGCCCGACGGGCAAATCGAAGGATGCAAAGGAGACCGACAAAATGGCCGATTTCGTACTGAGCTGCTGCTCCACCGCCGACCTGACCAAGGAGCATTTCCAGCAGCGTGACATTTCGTATATCTGCTTCCACTATGCGCTCGACGGCGTGGATTACCCGGACGATCTGGGCGAGACGATGCCGTTTGACAAGTTTTACGCCGCCATGGCAAACGGCGCCGAGACGCGCACCTCGCAGGTGAACATCTCGGAGTTCGTGGACTATTTCACCCCGTTTCTCGAGCAGGGCAAGGACATTCTGCACGTCTGCCTGTCCTCGGGCCTGTCCGGCGTGTCGAACTCGGCGGAAAACGCCGCGCGCATCGTCCGCGAGCGCTATCCCGACCGGAAGATCTACATCGTTGACTCGCTCGGCGCGTCCTCGGGCTACGGCCTGCTGATGGACCGCCTGGCGGACCTGCGCGACGAGGGCATGCCCATCGACGGCGTGCGCGACTGGGCCGAGGCGCACAAGCTGGAGCTGCACCACTGGTTCTTCTCCACGGACCTGACGTTCTATGTCAAGGGCGGCCGCATCTCGAAGGTGGCCGGCGTGTTCGGCGGCCTGCTGGATATCTGCCCGCTGCTGAACATGGATAACCTCGGCCGGCTCATCCCGCGCTCCAAGATCCGCGGCAAGAAGCGCGTCATGAAAGAGATCGTCGCCCGCATGGAAGAGCACGCGCAGGGCGGCCTCGACTACTCCGGCAAGTGCTACATCTCGCAGTCGGCGTGCTATGACGACGCGCGCGCCGTGGCCGACGAGATCGAAAAGAAGTTCCCGAAGCTCAACGGGAAGGTCGAGATCTACAGCGTCGGCACCACCATCGGCAGCCATACCGGCCCGGGCACCGTGGCCCTGTTCTTCTGGGGCGACGAGCGCAAGGACTGATTGGTCGATAAATTTCCCCCTTTATTTTTCCCATCCCAAACAAAATCCCCTGACCGTTTGGTCAGGGGATTTTGTCGTGTTTGGGCTGGAACTTGCGGCGCTGCCGGTCAGATCTTCGGCACGGGCGTCGGGCGGGCATCGTCCCAGACGGTCTTGGTATCGAACAGGTCGTCGAGCAGATTCGACTGGTAGTACATCCGGTAGCCGTCGATGTTGCGCCGGCCCTGACGGACATACCCGTCGTGGATCTGCACCCAGTGCTCGGCCGAGTCCACGTTGCAGAAATAGCGGAAGCCCAGGCCGTAGAGCGTGTCAAACTTTGCGCCCTTGTAGGCCTCCACGCCGGCAATGTCGCTGCCGAAGGGGTAGAGCAGCACGTCGGTCTCGCCGATGACGGCCGCAATCTGATCGTTCCACTTCTGCGCGTCGCTGGCCAGACGCTCGGGCGAAATGTCGCCGTAGGTCAGGTGGCCGTAGCTGTGGCTGGCGATCGTGTAGCCCTCGGCGCGCAGCGCGTCGGCCACGGCGCGCGCGTCCGTGCACGCCTGCGCAAAGGCCTCGTCGCCGAGCTTTTCCTTATAATCATTGCTGATGCGGTAGCCGAACGCGCCCTGATACCCGGTCACGGCGATGGTCGCGCGCGCGCCGCGATAGGAAAAGTCCGGGTGCTGGTCCAGGAAATCATCCAGCAGTGGCACGAGGTCGTAGCTGCCGTAGAGCGTCTGGCCGTCGGCGTCCACGTATTCGCACGTGAGCTTGCCGTCTTTCACCAGCAGGCGCGAGGCAAAGCCGTCGCCGCCTTTGTCGGGCTTGCCGTCGCTGTCGCTGTCGGTCATATATTCGTAGTAGCACACGTCGTCCTGCGACAGGACGATGGGCTTTTTCCCGGCGGGGAGGTAGATGTCGCCCGCGACGTATTTCGTCGAGCCGTCGGCCTGCTGCTGCGGCCCGGCGACGTCGTGGATGTCCACGAGCACGAAGCCCCGCTCGTACAGGCTCTGCAGCACGGCGTTGAACTCCTTGATCGTGGCCATGAACTGGTTGTAGCCGCCCTGCTCGGGGTCGCCGTCAAAGGCGCGGGCAGTGTCCGCGATGAGCGTGTGGAAAAAGATGTGCGGAATGGTCGTGGGGTCGGCGTAGCGCACGGCCTGCGCCTTCTGCGCCTCAAAATCGGCCTTGGCCTGCTGCAGCTCCGGCACGTTCTCCCACCCGGCAAAGCCCGTCACGGCGGCGATGGCCTTGTCATAGTCATACTGCGCGGCGAGGTGCTTCGCCTCCGCGAGCACGGTGTCCTGCTCCGTGACCTGCGCGGTGGGCGTGGCCTGCGCGGCGGGATCGTTTTTGGGCGCGCGGTCATGCCGGCTCACGAGCACGAGCACCAGCACGGCCACCAGCACGATCACGACCAGCACGGCCGCGAACACCAGCGTCGACTGGCTCGGGCCGCGGCGCTGCGGCGCGCGGCGTCTGGCCGGGCGCGGCCGGCCGGCCGCGTCCGGCTTCGGCGTGTGTGCATCGCTGTCGGGCCGCGGGGTGCGGCGGGGGTCGGTTGTCTGCATACGAAGTCACCTCCGGGAGACCATTCGGTTCCGAAAATCTGTTAATTACTGCCTTTACTATACGCGCTCCGGCGGGCATTTTGCAAGCGTGCGCGTAAAATTCAGAATTGTTAAGGATCGCGCCCGGCCGGTTGTTACCCGGCGGGCGTGATGTCTTTGAGCGTGCCTTTGTTCGTGATCTGGCTGTAGGAGAACGACAGGTGGAACGTGCCGTCCGGCTGCGTCTCAACGACGGCAAGCTGGTCGGCCGAGCACTTGACGTGCAGCGCCGTGCCGCCCTTCGTCACGGTCAGCAGACCGCCGTCGTCGGTCGCGGCGTACTGGTCGATGGTGTAGTCCCCAGTGCCGGACACGCGGTTCATCCCCACGAAGCCGCCGTAGGTCAGCAGACCCAGAATGGCGACGATGACGATGATGCGGATAATGGTGATGACGGTTTTCTTCATGCGCACACCCCCTTTCCTGCCAGTGTAACAGGCCGGGCGGCATTTGGCAAGTACCCGTTGAGAATTCCGCTTTACAAGACACGATGTCTGGCATATACTATTCTACACTGGGTAGGCAGCACCATGCGCCGCCCGACGAGAGAATCTGAGAAGAGAGAGAAAACCAAATATGAATCTGTCCGTTGTTTTTGCCAAGATGGCCATGCTGGTTCTCATCATGCTCCTTGGCTACCTTTGTGCGCGCATCGGCATCACAGGGCCGGAGTTTAATAAGCGCGTGACGCCGCTGGTGATGAACGTCCTGCTCACGGCGACGATCCTCAATTCCGTGCTGAGCGTGCCGGATTTCACCGGCCGCGACATTGTCGATTACGTCCTCGTGCTGACGGCTGCGACCGTTTTGCAGATCGCCGCGGCGTGGTTTCTGCCGCGGCTGCTGCGCACACGCGGCGAGGACGTGGGTGCGACGCGGCTCGTGACGGCGTTTGGCAACGTGGGCTTTGTGGGCCTGCCGGTCGTCGCGGCGATCTTTGGCGACGAGATGGTCTTTTTCGCCTCGCTGGCGAACATCCCGTTCAACCTCGCGCTCTATTCCATCGGCGCGGCGCAGCTCTCTGGCAGCGCGGGCGCGCGCTTCGACTGGCGCAAGGTGCTCAATATGCCCGTCATTGCGACGCTGCTGTCGGTCGTGCTGCTGCTCTCGCGCATCCATGTGCCCGCCGTCATTGCCGACACGATCTCCACGCTCGCGGGCGCGACGATCCCGCTGTCGATGCTCATCATCGGCACGTCGCTCGGCGCGATCTCCGTGCGCGCCGCGCTCGCCGACTGGCGGGTCTACGTGGTGTCGGCGGTGCGGCTGCTCGTGTGCCCACTGCTGACGTGGTTGGTGCTGCGGCCGTTTGTCAGCGGCGCGCTGCTCGGCATTCCGGTGCTGCTCGCGGCGTGCCCGTCGGCCATGGTCGTCACGGCGCTGTGCCTGCAGTATGACCGGTCGGATGCGTTCGCGTCCAAGTGCATTTTTCTCAATACGATCCTGTCCGCCGTGACGATCCCGCTGCTGATCTGGCTGCTGTTCTGACCGGCGCGTGGGTGCTTTTTTCGCTGGTATTGTGCCCCTTGACTCCCTCGTGTAAAGGGAACTGGCAGCCGTCAGACTGACTGAGGGGTTGATAAATCCGGCCTTGCACAGACTTTGTATTTACAACCCCTCCGTCAAAATCGGTGATTTTGCCACCTCCCCTTACACAGGGGAGGCATTGCCGAACGGCAATGTAGAATCCTACTCCCGCATATTCCTGATCGGAGGTTTTCCCCATGATCGATCCTTTGATGTTCATTGCGCTGCTGCCGGCCGTTGTGCTGGTGGTGTATATCTACCGAAAGGACCGCACGGACAAAGAGCCGCCGGCCCTGCTCGCCAAGCTCCTGGGCTACGGCGCGCTCTCGTGCCTGCCGGCCATCGTGGTCGAGCTCATCCTCAGCGCCGTCATCGAGCGGCTGAACGTGCGCAATGTCTGCCTCGGCTATTTTCTCGAGGCGTTCGTCGTCGCGGGCCTGACGGAGGAGACGTGCAAGTTCCTCTTCCTGCGCACGACGTGGCGCAGCCCGGCGTTCGACTATCAGTTTGACGCCATTGTCTACGCCGTCATGGTCGCGCTCGGTTTCGCCGCGTTCGAGAACGTGAAGTACGTCTACAGCTATGGCTTCGCCACCGGCCTCGTGCGCGCGGTCACGGCCGTGCCCGGCCACGCGATCTTCGGTGTGTTTATGGGTTATTTCTACGGCTATGCCAAGCTCTCCGACTACTGGGGGCGCGATGAGGACCGGAAGGCCTACCTTGCGCTGAGCGTCGTCGTGCCGATACTGCTGCACGGGTGCTACGACTTTCTGGCCTTCGCGCAGGAGGGCGACAGCCGCTTCACGCTGCTGTTTTATGCGTATCTGATCGCACTGTACGTGTTCGGCATCCGGCGCGTGAACCGCTCGTCACGCGACGACCGCCGCGTCACGCGCGAGACGGTGTTTGACTATTTCCGCCGCATGCAGTACCCCCTGCCGCCGCAGTACCGCGACCGGAACGACGACTTCTGGCGCTGAGCGGCGAGCAAATGCAAAGCCGCCCCTGTCGAACATGACAGGGGCGGCTTTTTGTTATTCTGCGTCCACAAACTGCCGGAACGCCGTCGGCAGCGAGATCTCCTCGCGCAGCTCGTCCGGCGTGGCCCAATGGTAGCGCGGCGGCATGGCCGAGCACTCGAGCGTGTAGCAGCGCATCGTCCAGACGATGTGCGTGAAGATGTGCCTGCCGTCGCGCGCGCTGCGCAGCCGCACATCGCCGAGGCCCTGCCCGCTGGCGTATTCGCCCGCCTGCCGCTCGTCGAGCAGGCCCGGCGTGTTCGGCAGCTCCCAGAGCCCGGCGAGCAGGCCGTGCTCCGGCCGCCGCTCGACGGCGAGCCGGTCGCCGCAGCGCAGGCAGAACACGGTGTAGTCCTCGGCGCGCTTGGCGCGCTTCGGCGCCTTGACCGGCAGGGCAGCCGCCGTGCCGTGCGCACGGGCGAGACACAGCGCTGCGATGGGGCAGACCTCGCACTGCGGCGCGCGGTTCGGGCCGCAGACGGTCGCGCCGAGCTCCATGAGCGCCTGCGTGAAGTCGCCGCAGTGCCCGGCGGGGTAGCACGCGCTCAGCGCTGCGGTGAGCGTGGCCTTGTGCGCGGCGGAGTCGATGGGCGTCGCGTCGTCGAGCACGCGCGCGCACACGCGCAGCACATTGCCGTCCACGGCGGCGGCCGGCCGCTCAAAGCAGATCGAGGCGATCGCCCCGGCCGTGTATGGGCCGATGCCCGGCAGGGCCAGCAGACCCTCCACCGTGTCGGGCCAGACGCCGCCGCGCGCCGCGACCTCCTGCGCGCAGGCCTGCGCCTTGCGCGCGCGGTTATAGTACCCCAGCCCCTCCCAGAGCTTGAGCAGCTGCGCTTCCGGCAGCGCCGCGAGCGCGAACACGTCCGGCGCGGCCGCGAGAAAGCGCGCGTAGTACCCGCGCACGGCCTCGACGCGCGTCTGCTGCAGCATGATCTCTGAGAGCCACACGTGGTACGGTTCGCGGTCGGCGCGCCAGGGCAGCGTGCGTGCGTGCGCCTGAAACCAGACGAGCAGCGGCTGCACCGTCTGGGAAAGTCTGTGCGTGTCCATGGCTGCACCTCCCGAAAAAAGTCTGCGCCCATTATAGCAGAAATCCCGCGGCGCGCAAAGCCCGTATTTGCCCGCCGCATTGCCCCAGTGGTGCGCAAAAACCGGCCGCAGTGTGCACTGCGGCCGGCTTTCTATGTTATTTACTCAGCGTTTTTTCTTGCTGCCGAAGATGCCGCTGCGTCCCTCGCTGACCGATTCGTTCATCGCCTCGGCATAGGCGCGCAGGCGCTCCTTCTGCTCGGATGTCATGTTCTTCGGCACGGTGACCGTGATCGTGACGAACTGGTCGCCGCGGCCGCCGCCCTTGCTCTGCAGGTACGGGATGCCCTTGCCGCGCAGACGGAACACACTGCCCGGCTGCGTCCCCTCGGGGATGGTGAGCTTGACGCGGCCGTCGATGGTCGGCACCTCAATCTCAGCGCCGAGCGCGGCCTGCGCGAACGACACCGGCATCTCCATGAGCACGGAGTTGCCGTCGCGCTCGAAGAGCGGGTGCGGCTTGACAAAGACCGTGATGAGCAGATCGCCCGCCGGCCCGCCGTCCAGCCCGGCGTTGCCCTTGCCGCGCAGATTCAGCGCCTGCCCGTCGTCGATGCCGGCCGGGATCTTGACCTTGATGGTCTGATTCTTGCGCACGGCGCCGCGGCCGCCGCAGCGCGGACACGGCTGGTGGATGATCTTGCCGCGGCCGCCGCACTTCTTGCACGCGCCGCTGGTCTGCACCACGCCGAACGGGGTGCGCTGCGTGGTGCGCACGCTGCCTGTGCCCTTGCAGTCCGGGCAGACCTCCGGCGTCGTGCCGGGGGCGCAGCCGGTGCCCTTGCAGTCCGGACACTGCTCGACGCGGCCGACGTTGATCTCCTTCTCGCAGCCGAACGCCGCCTCTTCAAAGGTGATGTTCAGGCGCACGCGCAGGTTTTCGCCCCGGCGCGGGCCGCTGCGCTGGGTCTGCCCGCCGCCGAAGCCGCCGCCGAAGATATCGCCGAAGATATCCCCGAAGCCGCCGCCGAAAATGTCGCCAAAGCCGCCGAAGCCGCCGAAACCGGCGCCGCCGGGGCCGCCGGCGGACGGGTCGAACGCCGCATGGCCGAACTGGTCATACTTCGCGCGCTTGTCGGGATCGGACAGCACCTCGTAGGCCTCGTTGATCTCCTTGAAGCGCTCCTCGCATTCCTTATCGCCCGGATGCAGGTCCGGGTGGTTGGCCTTAGCCAGCTTGCGGTAGGCTTTTTTGATCTCGTCCTCGGATGCACCCTTTTCGACACCGAGCACTTCATAATAATCTCGTTTTTCAGCCATACATGAACCTCAACTGATGTGAAATAGACGCCCCCTTAGGGGGCGGAAAAGCTCCAAATGCGGGCGCGCTTGTTCGGCGCGCCCGCTTTGCTTTGCCCGTGACGGGGGGCGGGGTGTTTACTTCTTGTCGTCGTCAACGACGGTGTAGTCCGCGTCGTAGTACTGCTGGCCGTTGTCGCCGCCCTTGGAGCAGTCGTTGCTCTGGCAGTTCGGGTCACAGCCCAGGTTCGCGCCCGGCTGGCCGCCCTGCGGGTTGGCCTGCTGGTACATCTTCTCGCTGAGCTTGTAGAACACCTGCGTCAGCGCCTCGGTCGCGGCCTTGATGGCTGCGGTGTCGCTGCCCTTGAGGGTCTCCTTGAGCTCGTTGAGCTTGCTCTCGACCTCGGCCTTCTCGGCCGCGTCGACCTTGTCGCCCAGCTCCTCGAGCGTGCGCTCGGTCTGGTAGACCATCTGGTCGCCCTGGTTGCGGGTGTCGATCTCTTCCTTGCGCTTGGCGTCCTCGGCGGCGTACTGCTCCGCCTCACGGACGGCCTTCTCCACGTCCTCCTTGGACATGTTGGTCGAGGAGGTGATGGTGATGTGCTGCTCCTTGCCGGTGCCGAGGTCCTTGGCGGAGACGTTCACGATGCCGTTGGCGTCGATGTCGAACGTGACCTCGATCTGCGGCACGCCGCGGCGGGCCGGGGCGATGCCGTCGAGCTGGAAGCGGCCGAGGCTCTTGTTGTAAGCGGCCATCTCACGCTCGCCCTGCAGGACGTTGACCTCAACGGAGGTCTGGTTGTCGGCCGCGGTGGAGAACACCTGGCTCTTCTTGGTCGGGATGGTGGTGTTGCGCTCGATGAGCTTCGTGAACACGCCGCCGAGGGTCTCGATGCCGAGGGACAGCGGGGTCACGTCGAGCAGGACCACGCCCGCGACGTCGCCGCCGAGCACGCCGCCCTGGATGGCAGCGCCGTCAGCCACGCACTCATCGGGGTTGATGCCCTTGAAGCCTTCCTTGCCGGTGAGCTTCTTGACCATTTCCTGCACGGCCGGGACACGGCTGGAGCCGCCGACGAGCAGGACCTTCGTCAGGTCGGACGCGCTGATGCCGGCGTCGCTCATGGCCTGGCGCACCGGGCCTGCGGTCTTTTCGACGAGGTGGGCGGTCAGCTCATTGAACTTGGCGCGCGTGAGCGTCACGTCCAGGTGCTTCGGACCGGTCGCGTCCGCCGTGATGTACGGCAGGTTGATGTTCGTGCTCGTCACGCCGGACAGCTCGATCTTCGCCTTCTCGGCAGCTTCCTTCAGGCGCTGCATGGCCACGCGGTCGCCCGAGAGGTCGATGCCTTCGCTCTTCTTGAACTCCTGCACGAGGTAGTTGGTGATGCACTGGTCAAAGTCATCGCCGCCGAGGCGGTTGTTGCCGGCCGTGGCCAGCACTTCGATGACGCCGTCGCCGATCTCCAGCACGGAGACATCGAACGTGCCGCCGCCGAGGTCGTAGACCATGATCTTCTGGTCGGTCTCCTTATCGAGGCCGTAGGCCAGCGCGGCCGCCGTCGGCTCGTTGATGATACGCTTGACGTCGAGGCCGGCGATCTTGCCGGCGTCCTTGGTGGCCTGACGCTGGGCGTCGTTGAAGTATGCCGGGCAGGTGATGACGGCATCGGTGACGGGCTCGCCGAGGTACGCCTCGGCGTCCCTCTTCAGCTTCATCAGGATCTGCGCGGAAATCTCCTGAGGCGTCCACTTCTTGCCGTCGATCTCGACGGCCCAGTCGGTGCCCATGTGACGCTTCACGGAGCTGATGGTGCGATCGACGTTGGTCACGGCCTGACGCTTGGCGACCTCGCCGACCAGGATCTCGCCGGACTTACTGAACGCCACCACGGACGGCGTGGTGCGCGCGCCTTCGGCGTTCACGATGACGGTGGGCTCGCCACCTTCAAGGGTCGCGATGCAGGAATTCGTAGTACCCAGATCAATACCAACTGCACGTGCCATAATGTGTGCTCCTTAAATATCTTGTTCGTTTACGTTTGCTTGCTCAAGTCTTGGCCCCGCGGCCATCGGTGCTCGATCGACGCCCACGGGTCTTCGCCTCAAGGTTGCCCTCGTTTTGCCTTCCAAAACTTGAGCCTACACCACTCAACTTTCGAGCACCAGCTTTTATTCCCACTTCTTCACAAAAACTTGAGTCGATATCACTCAAGTCCGCTCTCAAAACTCGCAGATACACCGATTTCTTAGCGAAAAAGCCGCCGTATCTGCGAGTTTTGAGAGCACCCAAATGCAAAGAGCCAGCCGCAACCATCACAGGTTGCAGCCGGCTGGCGTATCAGTCGCCCTAGGCGACGTCACGAATCGCGGCGAGCGTCAGCTCAGCGGCGACCCGCTTTGACGGAGCGCACGACCATCGCACCGGCGCCCAGAGCGAGCACCATCAGCGCCAGGCCGAGCACGGTCGCGCCGGTCTTGCCCAGAGGAGCGGTCGGCTCCTTGACGGTGCCCTGAGCGACAGTGCCGCTGCCGTTGCCGCCGTTCGGCGTCTTGTCGGCGGAGCCTGAGGCGGACGGGAAGCTCACGGAGGCGGACTTGCCGGACTGGCGGCCGTTCACCGTCAGCGTGTAGGACGCGCCCTCGGCCGGAGTGAAGTCGGCGAACGAGATCGAGGTGGTGGCCGCGGTGGCGACGCGCACGCCGGAGAGCGGGGTGGACGTGTTGGACTCGGCGACGACCTTCTTGGAGACGTTGTCGACCAGCTGGTACGACAGCACCGCGTCACCGTTGAAGCCGGTGACGGCCGCGCTGTACTTGCCGTCCTTGTCCTTGTTCACGGTGACCTTGCCGCCGTTGGACAGGTTGTTCTGCGACGTGGTGTCGGTCGCCAGGCCAAGGGCGCCGGCGATCGTGTAGAAGTTGTCGGTCTGGTCGGTCAGGCCATCCACGCGGGACGCACCGGGACCCGATGCGGCGATGCGCAGCTGGGTGCCGGTGTGGCTCATGTTGCCCTGGGCCTTGCTGGAATCGGCCGCACCTTCGGTGTCTTGGCCGTCGGAGTACAGGTTCTTCTCGGAGGTGCCGTAGGAGATGGTGGTCTTGGAGCCGTCGGCGTTCTTCAGCACGGTGCTCAGCGCGTAGTACGGCTGGGATTCGACGATCTGCGAGGTGTGGGCGTGGTCGGCGGTCACGATGATGAGGGTGTCGCTCAGGTCGACCTTCTTGAGGGCGGCGGAGATGGCCTTGTCAAGGTCGTCGGTCTCGCCGATCTGGCCGCAGGCGTTGGCGTTGTGGTCCTGCTTGTCGATGGAAGCGCCTTCGACCTGCAGGAAGAAGCCCTTCTCGGACTTCGGGTTGGCCTGCAGCAGGTCGAGCGCCTTGTCGGTGAAGTCGGCGAGGGACGCGCCCTGATTGCCGAGCCACTTGGCGTTGGTGGTGCACACGGTCGGGTTCTCGTCCTTGGCGGCGTCCTGCTTGGTGGCCACAGACGGGTTGAACTGGGTCGGCAGGTTGCCGTCGCCGAGCAGGGCGAGCACCGGCTGGCCATCCTTGTAGGTCAGGTTCTTGAAGCCGTCGACGTCACCGCTCTTGACGGTCTGGAAACCGCGGTCAGCGGCCTGCTGCCACAGGGTGTTGCCGTTCTCGTCGAGCTGGTTGAAGTACTTGGCGCCGCCGCCGATGGTCACGTCGGCGCGCGTGTCGAGCAGCTGCTCGGAGATGGAGCCGATGCCACCGTTGGCCTTGAGCTGGTCGGCAAGGCACCTGCCGATGCCGGCGAGCTCGGCGTCTTTGATATCGACCTTGCCGTCGCCGTTCTTGTCGGTGCCGTCCCACTTGCCCTGCGGGCCGTAGCAGGCGCGCTCGGAGGAGTGGGATTCCTGGACCGCCGGAGTGGCATCCTGGATCTCGGAGGTGGTCACGTTGCCGGTGGCGAGGCCGTTGGCCTTGGCGAGCTCAATGAGGTTGAGCTGCGGGTTGCCCTTGACGTCCACGGACACGGCGTTGTTGTAGGTCTTGGTGCCGGTCGCCCAGCCGGAGCCGGAGGCGGAGGAGTCGGTGACCGGGGTGATCACGCCGGCGGTCTTGGAACCGGTGAGCTGGCCCTTGGAATCCTTGGCCATCAGCGAATCGTTGGAGCTGCCGCCCAGCGAGAACGTGGTGTACTGGCCGACGCCGCTTTCGGCGGCCTTGCCGGTCGAGGTCTGGAGTGCGCCCGGCTGGCCGATCTTGTCGAGACCCTGGAACGTGCCGTTGACGCCGTGCAGGTAGTTGCGTGCGACGATGATCTCGGAATCTCCCATGCCGTCGCCGATGAACAGGATGACGTTCTTCGCCTTCGCGTTGCCGATTGTGGCGATGCGCTGGGCGCCGCCGTGCACCGACAGGGCGTCCACGCCCTTGCCGTTCAGATCGTAGGTGCCGCTCGCGGCGAACGCCGGAGCGGTCAGCGCGCCCAGGGCCGCAGCTGAGGTCAACGCCGCGACGGCGCCTTTGAGCATTTTGTTGATGTTCATGGATCTCTTCTTCCAATCACGAAGCCGGGCATGCCCCGGCGGTCAATCACCGGCACCGTCGGGCACAGCAAGCCTCTCTCGGCAGCGCCGGAAGGCCTCGCGGCCCTCACCGAGCAAACTATGTCGGCCATTCAACCGTCACGCGACGAGTATCCGAACGTAACGTGAACTTCCGCGGTCATTTTCCGTAACCGAGAGAACGGTTTTCATTTTCAAAGAGCCTTACACACGCCCCTTTCTCTTTGAGAACGTTTGCAGTATAATGAAACAAATATGATGTCGGCAGTCACGGCACGATGGGGAATTCAACACACAGCAAAGGAGTTGTCTACATGGATAAAGCAGGAATACGCGAAGTGGCAAAAGCGGCAGGGGTCTCCATATCCACCGTATCCCGCGCATTCGCCCACCCCGAAGTCGTGTCGGAGAAGACACGGCACAAGGTGCTGCAGGCCGCGGACCAGCTCGACTTCAACATCTCCCGCTCGGCCGCGGCCCTGAAATCCGGGCAGACGTTCCGTGTGGCGCTGCTCATGAACGAGGAGATCACCAGCTGGTTCAACGCCCAGATCTTCGCCGGCATCAACTCGATCATGCACGACGCCGGCTATGACATCTCCGTCTTCCAGCACATCGACACCGCCGACATGCGCCGCAAGTTCTTCACCGACCTGCCAGTGCGACGCAACGTCGACGCGGTGTTCGTGGCGTCCTTCGCCATCGACGAGAAAGAGGTCGAACAGCTCAAGCGCATCCGCGTGCCGATCATCGGCATCAACACGCCGTCCATCGACGGATTCGACGCCTCCATCAGTATCGACGACGAAAACGGCATGTACACGGCCACCCAGCATCTGCTCAACCTCGGCCACAAGCACATCGTGTACGCCTGCTCGGCGGCGGATTCATCCGCGCCTGCGAAAACGTCGAGAAGACGCGCGAACTCAACTGGCAGGTGGTCACCGTGCCGCGCGGACGCGCGTTCGCCGATTCGGCGCTGTCGGCGCTGCTCGCGCTGGACGAGTTCCCTGACGCCATCTGCTGCCAGATGGACATGATGGCGATTCCGCTGATGCTCAAGCTCGAACGCTACGGACACCGCACGCCACGCGACTACTCGATCATCGGCTTCGACGACAGCCCCTATGCCGACACCGTCAACCTCACCACCATGAAACAGGACCCGTTCAAGATGGGACGTTCGGCCGCCCAGAAGGCAATCAAGCTCATCAACGGAGAGGAACCCGAGAAGCCGCATGAAATCGTGCAGCCGACCCTGGTGCTGCGCGAGTCAGACGCCCTGTACACGGACTGAACCCGTTTCAGACCGCCGCCCGTTTCAGACCGCCAGGGCGCAGACCACCAGCGCGATCAGAAGTCCGAATATGGGATTCATCACGCTCCAATCCCACCATCAGCCGGTCACGATCTTGTCATACGGGGCCTCTGCGGCCACCGCCGCCGTTGACGTTTTGATTGCTTTCGGTCGCGGCGTCGTTCCACAGCGAGCTTTTGATGGGGTTCATCGCCAGTTTGCCGTTGATGACGGTGCGGCCTTCGGCTCCGGTGGCGTATGAGCCGTCGGGTGCGTTCGAGGAGCTCAGGGTGATGTTACCTTCGGCGTCGACGCCGGTGGAGGGGTTCTTACCGACGTACATGGACGTCAGCAGTTCCAGCGCTCGATGACACGGTCCCCCTTG
>OGCO01001609.1_pt1 | contig 33108 bp, 28 predicted proteins | sample 1570171 | NCBI WGS metagenome assembly OGCO01 (sample SAMEA4370583, study PRJEB24528) | human gut metagenome
TGCTTCGTGTTTCTCTTACATTGTTTAATTTACAAGGTGCACGCCACTTCTCAGCAGGTGAGCTATATCTTAGCACAGCTCTCAGCGTTTGTCAAGAGGTTTTTCAAACTTTTTTCAAGTTTTTTCAACCGGTTTTTCAAATCGCTTCCGCGTCTCGCGACAGCTTTGATAGAATACCACCCCAGCAAGGAAATGTCAAGCTCTTTTTTCAAGTTTTTTCAGATTTTTTTGAAAAAGCCATTTTCCACCCCAAACCCAGGCTCATCACCCCCATGGCAACGAGGTTCCCTACCGGTACCACAGAGAGGATCTCGATCCCCCTTCCATGGGCCAATGGCAGCGCCAGCAGAAAGCTCCCCCCGGTCACGATCCACCCCAGCCCGCTGCTCTCCTCCCGGCCCGCCAGAGCGGCCAGCAGCCTCCTCATACATAATAGAAGGAATCCCAGCAGTGCCACATCCCCCAGCACCCACAGCGCCGAGGCCAGCTCCTCCAACCGCTGAAACGCCCCCTCAAACCCCAGCCCGGACACCATCTGGAAGAACGGCCGGTCGATCTGCCCGGTCAGCCCGGCCCCCAACCGGCCCACCACCAGCAGCATCCCGACCGCCAGGCTCCCAAACAGGACCCCCAGCTTTCGCCGCAGGACCCGCTTCTGCTTCTCCTCTGGCCGCACCTGCCCCAGGAGCAGCAGCGCATATCCCCCCGCCGCCAACGTCCCGGCGGCAGACAGCGCCCCTCCGGGCACTTCTTCCAACGCGGCCCAGTCCCACAGGATCACCCGGTCCCAGGCCACGCCAAACACGCCGAACAGCACGATGAGGACAAACCCTGCCCCCACCGCCAGCGCAAAGATCTCCCCCGTCCGCGCAAAGGCCGGCAGCCCCTTGGCGATGAGCCACCCGGCCAGCGCCAGCACCGCCGCCGTCAGCAGCAGCGGAGACGCCCGCAAGGACTGCGCCAGCCGCTCCCCGATCCGCGCCCCCTGCGCCCCGGTGAGAAACAACCCCCATGCCAACAGAACCAGCGCAAAGCCCCGCAAGGCCTTCCGCCCCTTCTGCTGCTCCAAGGTCTTCAAAAGGTCCTCCCCCGGCGTTATCCAGCGCCCCCACAGCGCGACCAGCGCCAACAGCAGCCCTCCGGCCCCCAGCGGACACAGCCACGCCGCGCCCCCGGCCTGAGACAACCGGCTGGGCAAGACCTCCGTCCCCAAAGGCAGCAGGGCCAGGACCAGCAAGGTCCCCAGCTGCCGTATTGATATGGTATTGATGGTCGTGTCGCGTTCCATCCAGCTTCCCCCTCACGTCTCCGTCTCCAGCGCGGCCTCCACCCGAAGGTCGATGGACAGCCCCGGAAATTTCTCCGCCCACTGCCCTTCCAGCGCCGACCAGCGCACCGGACAGTGTAACCCCGCTCGGCCCAGCAGTCCCGCCGCGTCCACGCCCGCCGCCTGCATCCGATGTAGGGCCAGCCGCATGGCCTGCGCCGTCTCCTGCTCCAGCTGCACTGCGTCGCTCTGCTTCTTCTGCCAGCCCCCGGTATAGGTCCCTTCCAGCCGACAGCGAATGGAAAGCCCCGCCAGTGTGCCACCGTCCCACTGCGGAACGACCCGGCACCCCAAGCTCTGCAATACGATAGAGCTCTCCCCCACCGACCCGGTCCAGTGGATCCGTTCCCCTTGCAGCAACGCCGCCCCCAACGCTTCCTCGCCCCGGAGCCAGCGCAAAATTTCTCCGTCCCGATACAGCCCGAACCCGGCAAAGAGCAGCTTCTCGCCCTCGACCCGAAGCGCAGGCAGAAGCAGTGCCTCCTCTTCCGCCAAGGCCTCCGCCGCTTCCCGAAGCGTCACAGGCGAAAACCCCTGCTTGTCCTTTCCCTGGGCTTTCAGTACGGTCATTCTCCGGGCCACATCCTGTTCTCCGTCAAAGAGCTTGTCCAGCCCGCCGCCCTGGAAGACCCACAGCTGCGTCTCCGTGCTCTGCTGCGGCTCCTGAAAGGCATAGCTGAGCAGGGAAGATAGCTCTCCCACCGCACTCTCGTCTACGAGCCAATGCTCCACATGGGCGCAGCTGACCACCTGCTCGGCCCGGTCCGTCAGGTCCTCTACCGCCGCCGCCGGGGTCTGTCCCCAGCTCTCGCAGTGAAACGGCCCCTGGCTCCCCCGCCCCTCGGCGGCAGCCCGGATACAGAACCCCTCGCCCAGGTCCTCCACGCCCAGCACCCCGGCCAGCACCGTCGCACCGCTCTCCCGGCTCTGGGGGGTCCCGGCGCAGCCGGAGAGCAGGGACAGCATCCAGGCGGCTGTGACCGCCCAGGCCACGGCCCGCCTCATCCCTGCCTCCTGCGGTTCCGGGTGTGCAGAATGGCCTCCCGGAACTTCACCCGGTGGGTGGGCCACCGGAGCACGCCATAGCCATCCTTCCCCTGCCCCGGCGCAAAGGGGGCCAGATAGGGCACGCCAAAGCTCTCCAGCTGCGCCAATCGCCCCACCAGCACCGCCGTCAGCGCCGTGACCGCAAACAAGCCCCCCAGGCTGGCCCCAATGACCAGCAAAAACCGCCAGATCCGCAACGCCGCAGAAAACTCCTGGCTCGGCACCGTGTACCCCGCGATGCCCGCAATGGCCACCACGATGAGCACCACCGGCGACACGATGGCCGCCTCCACCGCCGCCGAGCCGACCACCAGCCCGCCCAGGATCGACGCCGTCTGTCCGATCGGCCCCGGCAACCGCAGCCCAGCCTCCTGCACCGCCTCAAACGCCAACAACATAATGAGCACCTCAAACAAGGTCGAAAACGGCACGTTCAGCTTCGCCTCCGAGATCGACCAGGCCAGCCGCGCCGGGATCATCTCCGGGTGAAAGTTCACCGCCGCCACATACCAGGCCGGCAGAAACAGGGAGCAGAGCATGCAAAGGTATCGCAGCACCGACAGCGCCGATGCCGCCAGCCAGTTCTGGGACCGGTCCTGCCCCGTCCGAAAGAACTGCCCGATGGTCCCCGGCAGCAGATACCCCAGCGGCAGCCCGTCCACGATGACCCCCACGCGCCCCTCGACCAGCCCCGCGCAAAACCGGTCCGGCCGCTCCGTATAGGCCAGCAGAGGAAACGCCGTGTCCACCTCGTCCACAATGAGCTCTTCCAATGTCGAGGGCTGAAACGCCTGGTCCGTGTCGATCCTCGCCACCCGGCGCTGAACCTCCTTGACCAATGCCGGGTCGGTCAGCCCTTCTATATATAGTATGTCCACCGGCGTCACGCTCTGCCGTCCCACCACGGACTCCGTGATCTTCAGCTCCGGTGCCCGCAGTCTCCGCCGCACCAGCGACGTGTTGGTGCGCAGGGACTCCACAAAGGCGTCCTTCGCCCCCTTGAGCGACGGCTCATTCTCCGGCCTGCTCACCGCTCGCTTTTCCTCCGTCCCCACGAAGTAAGCCAGCATCTCCCCGTTCCCAGGAAACTCAAAGACCGCCCAGCCGTCTACCATCGCAAAAACGGCCTGGTCCAAGCTCCGGCATCGCTTCACTCCCTGGCAGTATACCGTTCCTTCCTCCATCAGCCGCGCCGCCGACTTTGGGGACGCCGCCCGCAGCGCCAGGCTCGTCGCCAGCGGCCTCAATACATAGTCGTTCAGCCGTTCTCCCCGCACTTGGCCCTGAATGAAAAACACCCTCGTCCGCTTCTCCGGGTCCCCGCCGATGAGCACTTCTCGCTCCCCAAAGTCCACGCAGTCCCGAAAGAGGAACCGAATATGCTCCCCCGTCAGTTCCCCCGCAAAGCGCGGCTCCTGCCGCGGATGCGGCGGCTCCACATACTTCATCCGCCCCGCTCCCTTCCCTTGTTCAGATAGGGATAGTATGGCCCGGAAACGCCCCTACTATAACAACGAAGCACCCCGGAACCAATACCGTTCCGGGGTGCTTCGTCAATTCAGAATCAACAACAGGTTGCAATGGGCTTTGTTTCTCAGGCGTGGACACCCAGAGCCTGGCCGATCAGGCAAGCCGTCTCCTCCTCGTCGGCCTTGGGGCCGGTCAGCAGGGTGGTGGTGTCGGGGTGGATGCTGGCGGCGGAAGCCTCCGGCACAACGGGTGCCTGCGTGGGGTCAGCGACCTCAGAGGACACATACCAATAGGCGTTGGAGTTCTCGATCCGGGTCCCCCAGGCCTGCTCGATGGGGATGATGCCGGTCCCGGCAAACTCAGAGGGGTCGGCGCAGTAGAACTGGCCGTCCTTATACTCCGTCAGCAGGATGCCGTGGGGCACGCAGGCGGCGTGGAGCATGATGCCCTCCGGGTGCTCCGCCAGCAGGTCGATGAGGACCTGGCGGTTGGCCTGCCCGCCGGGCAGACGGGCGTGGTCCACGGTCATGGTCCCATAAGTGAAATGATAGGGCAGGCCGCGGCCGGCCAGCCAGAAGGCGGAGCGGCAGCTGGCCTCGGTGATGGAGGCCCAGTTCTCGTCTCCGTTGAGCATGGCGGCTCTTCTGAGCATCATGGCGGTGGAAGCCAGGGTGCAGGTCCCTCTCTGAGACTGCTTGACAAACACGGCGTCCTGGTTGATCTCCTCGTAGGTGGCGGCTCCGGCGGTCGTCGCCATCGCTGCCAATAACATCACTGCCAAAATAATACTCATCAGTCGCTTCTGCATTCGTGTCTCCTTTGCTCCGCAAAATCATTGCTCGGGTCATATATCGGCCAGCTGTTTCCGGTCGTAACCATTCGTCAGCTGGCTGTTACTATCTGTTACAGTTTTGTAATCATAGCATAGATCGGCCCGCTTGAAAACCCCCTTCCTGGGATTTCTCTCCTTTCAAATCTTTCAAAAAGGTGGTTTTTTTGTGGAACTTTGCGTTCTTTTGTGGAGATTTCACAAGATTTTCTTCGATTCCCCAAAAATCTTTCACGCTGTAAAGCGTACAAACCGCGGACAAACGTCCGTTTTCTCAGGACAGATTTCCCGCTGCCCAGGTATTCAGAATGGCCGCCGCCGCGTCCCCCAGCGCCGCCCCGGAGCCGCCCTGTTCCGCCACCAGCGCCAGGGCGATCTTCGGCGCGTCATACGGCGCAAAGCAGACCAGCACGGCGTTGGCTTCCTCCTCCCCCGCCACCTGGGCCGACCCTGTCTTCGCCCCCGCCGTCACCGGCAGATCCCGAAACGCCTCCGCCAGTGACCCGCTCCGGACCACCCGCCGCATCCCCTCTTTGATGGCCGTGAGATTCTTCTCAGAAAGCGCGATCTTCCCCAGACTCACCACCTCCTTTGCTTCCTCCCCCGCCACCTGTTTCAGCAGATGCACCTGCCGCCGCTCCCCGCCGCTGACCAGCGTCGCCGTCATGTGCGCCAGCTGCACCGGCGTGAAGCGATGGTTCTCCTGCCCGATGGCCGCAGACAGCACGCTCCCCTCATACCACGTCCCACCCACGGACGCCGTATACGCTGGCCCGGCCACCACCCCAGCCTGCTCTCCGGCCAATTCAATGCCCGTTTTCTCCCCCAAGCCCAGGGCCTTGGCATAGGTACCCAGCGTCTCGATGCCCACTCTCCGCCCCGCGTCAAAGAAGAAGATATTGCAGGAGTCTGCTATGGCGTCCGTCACCGTCTCCAGCCCGTGGGTCTTCCCCGCCTGCCGATACAGCCAGCACTGCGGCTGGGGATTTTTATAATAGGTATACCGCCCCGTGTCCAGAATTTTTGTCTCCGGGGTGAGGACGCCCTCCTCCAGCGCCGCCGTCGCCGTCACCAGCTTAAAGGTCGATCCCGGCGCATACAGCCCCTGGATCGCCCGGTTCATCAGCGGATGCCCCTCGTCCTGGGCCAGCGCCCCATACTGTTTGGAAAATGTCTCCGGGTCATACCCCGGCAGACTGGCCATGGCCAGCACCCCGCCGTCCTCCACGTCCAGGGCCACCACGGCCCCGCCGCTCGCGTTCGGGTGTCCGTCCAGAAATGCCTGCAAGGCATCCTGCGCCGCCGCCTGCAAGTCCTTGTCCAGCGTCAGCGTCACGTTCTTCCCCGCCACCGGTTCCGTGTCCCAGCCGCTCCCCGCAGTCTCCACATACCTCCGCCCCGGCGTCCCATGCAGCGCTTCCTCAAAGGCCGCCTCGGCCCCGTCCTTTCCCACGGCTTCCTCCATCGCATACCCCTTGCGTTTCAATTCCTCCCACTGCTCCGGGCTCATCGCCCCCACGCGCCCCAGCACATGGGGGGCCAGCGCCCCGCTTCCCACGCGCTCCACCGCCGGAGAGAAGGTCACGCCCTCTAACCCCTCCTCCTTCCCACGGGCCAGTAACCGGGCCGTCACGCCCGTCACCGCGCCCTCGCCGTCCCAGCGCACGCCCTCCTCCCGGCACAGCTGCGCCAGCCGGGCTCTGCTCTCCTCCGGCGCCCCCTCCGCCACTACGGCGGTCCAGCGCACCTCGTCCCGCACCAACACCTTCCCGTTCCGGTCCAGGATCTTCCCCCGCGCTGCCGGCACGCTCTCCACCTTCGCCTTGCTCCGCAAGGACGTTTCGTAATACCCCTCTCCCTGAATGACCTGCGCCTGGACCAGCAGCACGCAGAAAAAAGCAAGCACCCCGGCAAAGGCCAGGGCGGCAAGAACATGACGAACCGAATGACCCATTCCCATCACTTCCTCTTCCAAATACAAAGGAGCATCGTAACCACGATCTCCAAGCCGACCTCCATCCCCGCCAGCCAAATGCTCTCCGCCAGTGCCACGCCCCCCAGCCAGTGCACGCCCACGACCAAAGCCTCCGCCCCCACCAGCAGCGGGATCGACGCCAGCCACTTTCCCCATTTTGACGCACTTTTGTGGACAACTTCTCCCGCCATTCCCCCAAGCAGCGCCAAAATCGCCATCTGACTGGCCGAACCTCCACAGATCCACAGCAAACCTCCCCCCAATCCTCCACATTTCGCCCCGACCTCCGGTCCGCCCTCGACCCCCGCCAGGTACACCACCCCCGGCACCAGTCGCACGCAGACCCCCAACACCGGAAACTTTACCAAGACCAACCCATCGACCAACCAGGCCGCCCCCACGGCCCAGCCCCACCGCCGAACCATCTACCGCACCTCCCAAAAATCCGTCACCACAAACACCTGTCCCAGGTTATTGAGGTCCGCCGCCGGTTCCACAATGGCCGCCCGCGTCAGTCCTCCCGGATCGTCCACGATCTGCCGAACGGTCCCCACCAGCAGCCCGGAGGGATAGTTCTCCCCGGCGGCAAAGGTGACCACGCGCTCCCCGGCCTGCACCGGGTCCGCCGCCGTGAGGCAGGAAAAGCTCGTCTCCCCCTTGGGCAACAGATCGGTCCGCCCCTCCACAGCCCCCAAGACCCCGGAGGAGACTCCCTGCCCCGCCAGCGAAAGCGCCGGGTCACAGACCAGCGTCACCACTGCCCAGTGCTTCCCGACCTCCTTTACTCGGCCCACCAAGGCCCCGTTCTCGTCGATGACGCACTGCCCCGCGGCAACCTTCTGCGCCCTCCCCTGGTCCAGCGTCACTTCCCCCTGCCAGTTGTCCGGCGTCCGGGCAATGACCCAAGCCGAAGCAAGCGTCAAATGCTGCCCCGCCTTAGGCAGGTCTAGCAAGGCTCGTAAGCGGGCATTCTCCGCCTGGGCCAGCTCCCCCGTCCGGGCCGTTTTTTCCAGGGCGGCCACCTGCTTCGCCAAGGCATCCCGCTCGTCTCTGAGGGCCTGTATCCCTTTCAAATCCTCCTTCCCCTGCCGAAGTTTCGCCTCCACCTCCGAAAAAAGGCGTAAAAAAGGCCGTGACACCGTCTCCGGCAGCCCCCGCAGAGAACCCCCCGTCCCAGAAAGGACGAGAGCCACTCCCGCGGCGACCAGGCTCAGAGACAGAGCCACGGCCAATATTTTGAACCAAGTACGGTGAAACAGACCTCTCACGGCAGCCTCCTCCCGCCCCAGGCAGGCAGAGACGCCGGGCCACTTCCCCGGAACGTCACCGCCCGGCCAGCGCCAGACAGTCCACGCCAAAGTCCTTCAGCATCTGCCCCAGACGGCACACCGGCAGGCCGACCACATTGCTGTAATCCCCCCGGATGCCCTCCACCAGCAGCCCGCCCAGACCCTGGATGCCATAGGCCCCGGCCTTGTCCATCGGCTCCCCGGTGGAGACGTACTGGCGGACCTCCGCCTCCGTCAGGTCCCGGAAGGTCACCTGGGTCTCCTCCACCTGGGTCAGGACCCGGTCCCCCCGGCAGACGGTCACGCCGGTGCAGACCTGGTGGTCCCGCCCGGACAGCGACAGGAGCATCGCCACGGCGTCCTCCGCGTCCTTGGGCTTGCCCAAAGCGGCCCCGTCCCGCACGACCACCGTATCGGCCCCGATGACCAGGGTCTCCCCGTCCAGCTGTCTGGCGATCCACTGGGCCTTCTCCCGCGACAGGGTAGCCACCAGCTCCCGCGCCGCCAGCCCGTCAAAAGCAGACTCATCGATCTTTGACGCTTGCGTTACAAATTCCAGTCCCATCCTCCCCAGCAGTTCCTTCCGCCGGGGGGATTGAGACGCTAACACTATTTTCATGCTTTGCCTCCGTGTTTTCCATCGAATTTGGTGGGGGAAAATTTTTCCGGTGTGGAGAGGTGTGCCCCCGGCGCCAACGCCGTGAGTCACCGTTGTTGGAACAGAAGGTACCCCTTACTCCACCCCACGATAATACAGTCCTCTGGTAAACCCTTCCGGCCCATCCCCCTCGCCGGTCCGATAGGCCCGCAGGATCCGGGCGCAGGTCTTGGCGTCCTCCCGCAAAAAGGCCAGCCGCGCATACCGCAGCCCCGCCTTCTTCCAGTCGTCCTTGTCCGCCAGCCAAAGGGTCTTGGCGTTGAAGAGTTCATTCCGGCAGCCCCAGGCCCGTTCCACGGGGAACTCCTCCCCCTTCCGGTCCCGCAGGCTCTGGGGGGTGTCCTGGCAGTGGCACCCCTTCCCCCGGTTTTTCAGGATGCAGTTTTCCGTCAGCATCAGCGGCAGCCGCCCATAGACGATGAGGCTGGTGTCCAGCTCCTTGCTCAGATCGCGCACCTGTGACAAGCGGCACTCAAACGACGCCGTAGCCGAGACAAACCCCAGCCGCGCCAGTTCCTGGGCCGTCAGATCGTTCACCAGCCCCAGCCCAAAGTCCCCTCTGGGCACAAAGCCAAGCTCCCGCGCCAGCCCCAGCTGGCCGATGTGCCCCAGCAGCGCCTGGGTCACGCCGGCTTCCCGCAGCGCGGCCAGCTGCTTTCGCAGCTCATCCCGCTCCCGGTCCCAGGCCACGCGGGGAAACACCGCCCCAAAGGCAATGTCAGGGCAGGCGTTCACCGCGTCAGCCAGCTCCGCTCGGTTCTGATACGCTTCCTCACAGGGCAGCCAGACGATAGCAGGCCCCTGCTCCAACAGCGCTTTGGAACTCTGCGCCCACCGGTGCAGAGACACCGTCAGCTCCGGTGCTCCAGACGGCCCCCGCTTCTTCTTCGGGGCCGCAAAGGGCAGGGTCCGCCCCGCTCCCGGCTGGCTCCGCAGGGCATCCAGCTGCCCCAGCACATCCCGCCGCAGGGCGTTGACCGCCGAGAGCGGCACAGCCAGCCCTGGGTCTAAGTCTACCTGCACCGAGGCGGCGGTATAGACCGTCCCGCCGGTCTTCCCCAGCTGGGCGATGAGCTGCTCTGCCGTGGTCTCCCGGTTCCGGGCGGCCTGGGGAGCCTCCCCCTGGGCAAAACATCGGTGCCCCGCGTCATCCTCCACCGTGAGCGTCAGCGGGTCGCCCGCCTTCGCCAGCGCGGTGAAGGTCACCGGCGCCAGCCGATGTTCTCCCCGCCCATAGAACGCCCGCGCCTGGGCAAATAATTCTTCCGGGTCCTTCGTCCCCTCCGGCCGGGTGCCGAACATGGCGGGGCCTTTCTGGTCCCGGTAATACCCCTGGGTAAAGCCCTGCCGGGAAAAGGCCGCTTCCAGCTGCGCCAGCTCGTCCCGGGTCGGCTCCCGCCCCTCTTTCAGAGCAGTCGCATAAATCTTCGTGACCACGGCCACATATTCCGGCCGCTTCATCCGCCCCTCTAATTTCAGGCAGGCCACGCCCATCTCCTTCAGGCGCTCCAGCTGCCCCGCCAGAGACAGGTCCTTCAGCGACAGCGGATGGGACGCTTTCTTATCCCCCGGCCAGCGAAAAGCCAACCGGCAGGGCTGGGCGCAGAGTCCCCGGTTGCCGCTCCGTCCCCCCAGCACCGCCGAGAGGAAGCACTGGCCGCTGTAACACATACACAGCGCCCCATGCCCAAACACTTCAAGTTCCACCGGGGACTTCTCACAGAGATATTGGATGGCCTCCCCCGACATCTCACGGGACAGCACCACCCGCGTCATGCCCAGGTCCGCGCAGGCCTGGATGCCCGCCAGATCATGCACCGTCATCTGGGTGGAGGCGTGCAGCGGCACATCCGGGCAGGTCTCCCGCAGGAGCTTCGCCACGCCCAGGTCCTGGACCAGGATCGCGTCGATCCCCAGCCGCGCCGCCAGCGCCCCCGTCTCCGCCGCCAGCGCAAGCTCCCGGTTTTGCAGCAGCGTGTTCAGCGTCAGATAGACCCGCACACCCCGCAGATGGCAGTAGGCCACGGCCTCCTCCAGCTGTTCCTCCGTAAAGTTTTTCGCGTTCCGCCGGGCGTTGAGCGGGCCGAAGCCCAGATACACTGCGTCCGCCCCACCCTGTACCGCCGCGACCAGGGCCTCCGGGGACCCGGCAGGGGCCAGCAGTTCCATCAGGTGTTCTCCTCCGCCTGGGCTTCCTGGGTCTCGGCCGGGGCGGGCTGGGCGTCCTCTGCCTTAGCCTCCGATTCCGCTTTGGCCTCGGCCTTGGCTTCCCGCTTGGCCTTGGCCTTTTCCTTGGTGGCCTTGCGGGCCTCCCGCTTCATCTCCGAGATCTCCTTTGCCAGCCGGGCGTTTTCGTCCAGGGCCTGCTTCAGCTGGGCCCGCAGGTTGTCCGAGACCAGCCGCTCCTTGCAGTATTTGTCCGCCACGTTCATGGCCGCCAGCACCGCCCCGTCGGTGATGGAGAGGGTGTTGCCGTCCATGGCGTTGTCCATCTCTTTGTTGACGATGTCGGCGCACTGCTGCAAATAGTCCTCGTTCTCCTCCGCCAGAAAGCGGTAGCGCTGGTTGTGGATGTAGATCGTCACTTTATTGTTTGCCATGATCAATGACCTCCGTTTCGAGGATAAATTTTCTCGTTAGAACACTATATTATAGCATGATTCGACGGGAATGGGTAGATACAACTTCTGCCCGTCGACCCATCTCATTTTGACTTTTCCCCTGGCATTTGTTATAGTAGGGTACAACTTTTTTGAGATAGGTGGTACGACCATGTTTTCTTTTCAGCACGCCGGACCGGTCGAGTGGATCGTCGTCGGTCTGGGCAACCCCGGTCCCAAGTATGACTGGACCCGCCACAACGTCGGCTTCCTCGTGGTAGACGAGCTGGCTGACCGAGCCAACATCCCCGTCCAGCGGGTAAAATATAAGGCCCTGACCAACACGACCAAGCTCGGCGGCAAGTCCGTCCTGCTGATGAAGCCCGTGACCTACATGAACCTCTCCGGCGAAGCCGTGGGGCAAGCCGCCCGGTTCTATAAGGTCCCCCCGGAGCGGGTCCTGGTCATCTCGGACGATGTCTCCCTGCCCCAGGGCAAGCTCCGCATCCGCCGCAGCGGCTCCGCCGGGGGCCACAACGGCCTGAAAAACATCATCGCCCACCTGGGTACCGACCAGTTCCCCCGCGTGAAAGTCGGCGTGGGCAACAAGCCCCGGCCCGACAGCGACATGGCCGCCTGGGTCCTGGGCAAGTTCACCGGCCCGGACAGGGAGGCCATGGAGGCCGCCGTCAAAAAGGCCGCCGACGCCGTCACCTGCCTCATCGAGCAGGGGGCCGACAAGGCCATGGCCCAGTTCAACGGCTGACCCAGCCCATTCTTCGCCCGTATGATTTGAATTTGAAAAGGAGGGTTTCCCATGCCCGCGACCCGTTCCACCACCCTGCTGCCCGGTCTGCTGGACCGGCTGGCGGATTACCGCCGCCTGCGGCAGGCCGTCACCCAGGGCAAAAGCCCTCTCGCCCTGTCCGGCCTGGCCGCCGTCCACCGGACCCACTTCGCCGCCGCACTCCGTCAGGATACCAAGCGTCCCCTGGTCCTGGTCTGCCCCGACGACGCCGAGGCCCGCCTGGCCGCCGGGGACCTGGGCGCCTTTCTGGGCGAAGAGGTCCCCGTCCTCACGGCGCGGGACTTTCTCTTCCACCCCGGTGCCGCCAGCCGCCAGTGGGAGCAGCAGCGCCTGGCCATCCTGACCCAGCTGACCCGCGGGACCTGCCCCCTGCTGGTGGCCACGGTAGAGGGCCTGCTCCAGCGCACCCTACCCCAGGAGACCCTGACCCAAGCCTGCCGCCAGCTCCAAGTGGGCCAGGTCTGCCAATTAGACGACCTGACCGACTTCCTGGTCCGGGCCGGCTACACCCGCTGTGACCAGGTGGAAGGCCCCGGCCAGTTTGCCCTGCGGGGCGGCATTTTAGACGTCTTCTCCCCCGGCCTGGACCTCCCCCTCCGCATGGAGTTCTGGGGGGATGAGATCGACTCCATAGGGCTTTTCGACCCCGTCACCCAGCGCCGCACCGCCCAGCGGGAGACCTGCGAGCTGCTCCCCGCCGGGGAAGTCCTTTCCCTGGATGGGGCCCCCATCTCCGGCCCCCCTGACCTGGCCCTGCCCCAGGTCTATCCCCAGGTGGCCACAGCGGCAGACTACCTGCCGCCAAACGCCCTCGTCGCCCTGTGCGACACCCCCCGCGTGGCCGACCGGGCAAAAAACTACCTCTGGCAGCTGGGGGAAGACATCACCGCCCTCTTAGAGCAGGGCGTCCTCACCGGCAAGCACCCCGTCTTTGCCGAGACCTGGGAGGGCCTGTGCGCCGCCCTGGCCAAGCGCACCTTACTCTATTTCGATTCCTTCACCACCGGCTCTCTGCCGGTCCCCCCGGCGTTTCTGCTGTCGCTGACCGCCCGCCAGCTCCCCGGCTACGGCATCAGCTTCGAGGCCGTGACAGAAGATTTACGAGCCTATCAAAAATCCGATTTCTCCGTGGTCGTTCTGACCTCCAGCCGGAGAAAAGCCGACGCCCTGCAAGCCATGCTCCGGGAGCAGAAAGTTTACACGGCGGTGGACGAACTGCTCCACGAGCTGCCGGAGCCGGGCCGCATCACCCTGGCCGTGGGCGGTCTCTCCGCCGGGTTTGACTACCCCGACGGGAAACTGGCCGTCCTCTCCGAAGGCGAAGCCCTCCCCGCCCGAAAGCCCCGCCCCAAGCGGGCCAAGGGGGACGCCACCACCCGCCAGAAATTAGAGGCCTTCACCGACCTCTCCCCCGGCGATCTCGTGGTCCACGACCACCACGGCATCGGCCGCTTCGTCGGCATGGTAAAGATGTCCGTGGACGGTGCCCCGCGGGATTACATCAAGCTCCAGTTCGCCGGGGCAGACATTCTCTATGTCCCCGCCCTCCAGCTGGACCTCGTCTCCAAATACATCGGCAGCGGCGACGACCCCAGCCGCAAGCGCCTGTCGAAACTGGGCGGGACCGAATGGGAAAAATCCAAAAGCCGCGCCAAAAAGGCCGCCAAAGACATGGCCAAGGGTCTCATCCAGCTCTATGCCCAGCGCCAGCGCCTGGCCGGCCACGCCTTCGCCCCGGACTCCCCCTGGCAGCAGGAGTTCGAGGCCCTCTTCCCCTATCCCGAAACCGACGACCAGCTCCGCTGCGCCCAGGAGATCAAGCGGGACATGGAAAAAGCCGTCCCCATGGATCGCCTGCTCTGCGGCGATGTGGGCTACGGCAAAACGGAGGTGGCGTTCCGGGCCATCATGAAATGTGTCTTAGAGGGCAAGCAGGCCGCCCTGCTGGTCCCCACGACCGTCCTGGCCCAGCAGCATTACATGACGGCCGTCAAGCGCTTCTCCCACTTCCCCGTGCAGATCGAGATGATCTCCCGCTTCCGCACCGCCGCCCAGACGAAGGATATTTTACGGCGGACGAAAGAGGGGTCCGTGGACCTGCTCATCGGCACCCACAAGCTCCTGGGGAAGGACATTCAGTTCCACGACTTAGGCCTGCTCGTGGTGGACGAAGAGCAGCGCTTCGGGGTTGGCCACAAGGAGAAGCTCAAAAAAATGACCAGTCAGGTCGATGTCTTGACCCTCTCCGCCACGCCCATCCCCCGGACCCTGAACATGGCCCTCTCCGGCCTGCGGGATATGTCCACGCTGGAGCAGCCCCCCGTAAACCGCCAGCCCGTCCAGACCTATGTGATCGAGCACGACTGGGGCCTGCTGGCCGACGCCATGCGCCGGGAGCTGGACCGGGGTGGCCAGGTCTACTATCTCCACAACCGCACGGAGACCATCGACCAGACCGCCGCAAAAATTCGTTCTCTTCTGGGCGAAGAGGTCCGCATCGGCACCGCCCACGGCAAGCTGGACCAGGAGCAGCTGGGCGATATTATGAGCCAGATGACCGATGGGGAGCTGGACATTTTGGTCTGCACCACCATCATCGAGACGGGCATCGACCTGCCCAATGCCAACACCCTCATCATCGAAAACGCAGAAAACTTCGGCCTGGCCCAGCTCCACCAGCTCCGGGGCCGCGTGGGCCGCTCCACCCGGCGGGCCTCGGCCTACCTGACCTACCGTCCCAGCAAGATCCTCACGGAGGACCAGAACAAACGCCTCTCCGCCATCCGGGAATACGCCGCCTTCGGCTCCGGCTTCAAGATCGCCATGCGAGACCTGGAAATTCGCGGGGCGGGCAACCTGCTCGGCCCGGAGCAGTCCGGGTTCCTCATGAGCGTGGGCTATGATCTCTACCTGCGCCTCTTAGAGGAGGCCGTCCTGGAGGAGCAGGGCAAGCCCGTGGAAAAACCGACCTGGTGCACGGCGGACTTCGCCGTCCCCGCCGCCATCCCGGAGAAATACATCCCCGCCCCGGAGCAGCGCATGGACCTCTACCGCCGCATGGCCCGCGTCCGCACCCAGGAAGAGGGCGACGACATCATCGACGAACTCATCGACCGCTACGGCGAGCCGCCCAAGAGCGTCACGAACCTCATCGCCATCGCCCTGCTCCGCGCCCGCGCCGCCGCCCTGGGCATGACGGAGCTGGCTCAAAAAGAAAACAGCGTCCGCTTCTCCCTCCCCAAGCCGGATTTCGCCCGCGTCGCGGCCACCTGCGGCCTGGAAAAATACAAGGGCCGCCTGCTCTTCTCCGCCGGCGAGAAGCCCTACCTCTCCCTCCGCCTCAAAAAAGGCGACGACGTCCTCAAGCTCACCAACCTCGTCCTCACCGACTTCGCCGCCGCCCCCCAATAACCCCAAAACCGGAGACCGCACAAAAAATCGTGCAGTCTCCGGTTTTATTTTCATAGGTACTTCTTGTTAGCTGAAAATGGAGATCTGGTTCTGCTCCCGTGGGATACGTTTCGGCAGCAGGGACGCATAGAGCTTTTGGGTTTCTTGAGGACACCGTTCGATCAACCGCTCCAACTTTTTTCTGTCCCGAACCGGGATCAAAGCCTGATGCGGTGCAAGGTAGATCAGAACAAATTTATGATTCAAAATCAGTTGAATGATATTCCGTAATGTCCCTTTGCTTTTTCCATCCCAAATCATAAAACCACAGTCTGCATCCATCCCCATAGCAATGTCCTTTTGGCGATAAAATGCAAAGCCCTGCATCTGTTTTTCGACGGGGATATTTTTTACCTTCCAATTTCCAATGTTATTTCTGGCCTTACCATTGCTCGCATAAACCGTAACATGGGGATAGCCAACGTCAGCACACAGCTTTTGCACCGCACTGTCTACGCCATAGCAATCCCCCACTAAAATGTCATGGTTGGCGCGGCAGATCGACATAATTTTTGTCTGCACGGGGAGGTCAAGATGCTTCAAATTTTTGGCTCCCGCTAAAAATATCTTCATGTATGCTCCCTCCCTGAATAACTTTCCCGTTCACCGGTCATTTCTTGGTCTTTGCAATGGCCAAATAATAAATATTTTTGATCTGCTCGTCACGCCGCAATACAGACACACATTCTCTGGCCGTCGCACCGCTGGAGTAAAAATCGTCCACCAATAAAATATTACACATCCGCTTTGCCATTAATTTCTGCACAATGGCTCCCTTCAGTTTTTTCTCACCGCGCGGCATATTTTTCGCCTGCTCAAAAGAGACCTTTTCCAGCACATCAGGTGAAAAAGGAATGTGTGATCGCTCCGACAGTGCCTCTGCAAAGAGAAACACCGGTTGCTCGCTCCGAACATTGGTCGGAGGAACTGCAATGATCGCATCGATATGCTTGTCCCCCATCCAGTGCATCAGAAATTCATCATATAAACGAACAATATCCCAGCTTGTGTTCTCCCGTCCATTATACTTCATTCGATGCAGCAGCTTTCCAACTTGCGAATACGTGTTGTCAAACATAGGATGTCCAAATACATCCTCTCCGATGTATTCACTGGATTCCATATACACATCCAAGGCGTATCCTTCCTGCCAGGTTCCAAAAAGCTGAATCGGTGCCATCCCCCACGTCTCCTGTCTTATGTTTCTTCAATTTAATTATACCAACGAACCCCCGCCTTTACAAGCCCGCCCGTTGCAATTCTCCCCCTCCCCTTGCAATCCCCCCCGATTTCCGGTATTCTATAAGCAATATCCAAAGCAATTAAGGAGGGATGGAACCATGGCCCATGGCTCTGTGAAAATGTGCCTGCAATGCGCCACCTGCAGCATGGTCTCCTGCTGCCTGTTCCGGGCGTTGAAATTTTTATCCTGTCGGGACTCGAAGATCAAAGCCGAAGCCTGCCGCTGGCCCAAGGGCAAGACCCTGCGCCTGGAGATCCCCGGCGCCAGAGGCTTCACCGTCACCGGCACAGAAAAGGGCTTCCGCAAGCTCCCCCTGGACACCCCAGGGGACGTGACCATTCGCTTCAAGACCCCTGCCGACGCCTTCCGGGTCTTCACCGGGCAGATCGGCATCGCCCAGGCGTATGCCGAGCACCGCTTCACCCTGCGGGGCAACATGGGTCTGGCCATGCCCTTTGTCCGATGCGTTGATCGAACAGAGGGATATTTGTTCCCGCCGTTTCTAGCCAGGCGCATCCTGAAACGATTGCCAAAAAAGGAAGTTTCCACCGCCCGCGTCTATCTGGCGGTGCTGTTAGGGAGGTAATGCAAGATGTCCTATTATGAATTTAAGCTCCCCGCTAAGATCCTCTCCGGTGAGGGCGCGTTAGAGCACGTTCCCCACGAATTGCAGACCCTGGGTGCCAGCCGCCCCCTGCTGCTCAGTGACCAGGGCTTAGCGCAGGTCGGCACCGTCAAGATCGTCCAGGCCGCCCTGCAGCAGGGTGGCCTCGTCCCCGCCGAGACCTACTGCCACATCCCGCCGGATTCCTCCATCGAGGTCGTCAACCACATCGCCCAGCTCTACCGGGATACCCAGTGTGACAGCCTCATTGCCGTGGGCGGCGGCTCCGTCATCGACACAGCCAAGGGCGTCGGCATGGTCCTGGCCCAGGCCGGGCACGACCTGTTGGATTCCGCCGGGTGCGAGGTCCTGCCCCGCGGCAAGCACGTCCCCTTTGTGGCCGTCCCCACCACCGCCGGGACGGGCAGCGAAGCGACCTTAGTCGCCGTCGTCGCCAACCCCGCCATTCAGGTCAAGATGGAGTTCTTGAGCTACCACCTGCTCCCTGACGTGGCCGTTCTGGACCCCCGCATGACCGAGACGCTCCCGCCCCGCATCACCGCCGCCACGGGCTTCGACGCCCTGGTCCACGCCATCGAGGCGGCCACCTGTCTCCAGCGCAACCCCGTCAGCGATTCCTTCGCGGAAAAGGCCATCCAGCAGATCAGCCAGAATCTGACCCGCGCCGTAGAACACGGCAAGGATCGCAAGGCCCGCATGGCCATGGCCAACGGCAGCCTCCTGGCCGGAGCCGCTTTTTCCAACTCCATGGTCGGCCTGGTCCATGCCATCGGCCACGCCTTGGGCGGCGTCTGTCACGTGGCCCACGGCGAGGCCATGACGATCCTGCTCCCCGCCGTGATGAAGTACAACCTGGAAAAATGCCACAAGCGCTACGGTGAGCTGCTCCTCTATGTCGCAGGCCCCGAGGTCTACGCCGCCACACCGGAAGCCCAGCGGGCCCAGAAGACCATCGACACCCTGATCGCCCTGCGCCAGCACCTGGCCGACGTCACCGGCCTGCCCACCACCCTCTCCCAGACCGGCAAGGTCCAGCCCAGCGACTTTGAAGCCGTGGCCAACACCGCCCTGAACGACGGGGCCATCATCGTCAACCCCGCCGAAGCCGACTTCGACGAGATCGTCGGCATCCTCAAGGAGGTGTGGGCATGAACGCAACGGTAAACCATGACACCCACGTGGCCCACATCGAGGCCGTCGTCGCCCGCCAGCGGACCTTTTTCGAGACCGGTGCCACCCGCCCCGTGGCCGTCCGCGTGGCCGCCCTGCGCCGCCTGAAAAAAGAGATGCAGAAGCGGGAGAAGATCTTGCTGGACGCCCTGCAAGCGGACCTGAACAAATCCCATTTCGAGGGCTACATGTGCGAGCTGGGCCTGAATCTGGACGAGCTGGGCTATCTGGCCGACCACGTCCGCGCCTGGTCCCAGCCCCGCCGCAAGCCCACGCCTCTGCCCCAGTTCAAGTCCAGCAGCTACGAGCTGCCGGAGCCTTACGGCGTGGTCCTCATCATGGCGCCCTGGAACTACCCCTATCTTCTGAGCTTAGACCCCCTTTTCGGGGCCGTGGCCGCAGGCAACTGCGTCGTTCTCAAGCCCAGCGCCTACGCCCCCAACACCAGCCGGGCCATGGCCGAGCTGCTGGCCGCCGTCTTCCCCCCGGAGTGGGTGACGGTCATCGAGGGCGGCCGGGAGCAGAACGCCGCCCTGCTGGAGCAGCGCTTTGACTACATCTTCTTCACCGGCAGCGTAGACGTGGGCAAGCTGGTCATGGAAAAGGCCAGCCGCCACCTGACCCCCGTTACCCTGGAGCTGGGCGGCAAAAGCCCCGTCATCGTGGACGAGACGGCCAACATCCCCCTCACCGCCCGCCGCCTGGCCTTCGGCAAGCTCTTAAACGCCGGCCAGACCTGCGTGGCCCCGGACTACTGCCTGGTCGATCGCAAGGTCCGGGACGAGCTGGTGAACGAGCTCATCCAGCAGTTCAAAAAGATGCTGGGCGAGGACCCCCTGGCCAACCGGAACTTTGTCCGCATCATCAACCATAAGCACTACAACCGCCTGCAAGGCCTCCTGGAACACCAAGACATTCTCTACGGCGGCTGGCACCGGGACGACCCGGAGTCCGACAGCGGCTGGATCGCCCCCACCCTGGTGGCCGACACCCTGGAGGGCCTGTCCAAGCCCATGGGCGAAGAGATCTTCGGCCCCATCCTGCCCATCATCCCCTACGACGACCTGGACCAGGCCCTGCGCTTCATCAACCGCCGAGAAAAACCCCTGGCCCTCTACCTCTTCACCCGCAGCAAGAAGACCAAGGCCAAGGTCCTGAACACCTGCTCCTTCGGCGGCGGGTGTATCAACGACACCATCATCCACCTGGCCACCCACCACATGGCCTTCGGCGGCGTCGGCAACAGCGGCATGGGCAGCTACCACGGCCGCCAGAGCTTCGAGACCTTCTCCCACAACCGCGCCATCGTGGACAAGGCCACCTGGATCGACCTCCCCATGCGCTACATGCCCTATAAGAAAATCAATGACCTCCTGATTCGGATGTTCATTCACTGATCACTGCGTCAGCAATGGCCAGCAATGCCTCGGTCTGCCCGCTGGCGCTGTCTGGCTCGTCCGCATCGGCGCAGGCCCGCAGGGAGATCTCTGTCTCCCAGTCGGCCACAGCCCCCTGCAACTGGCGGAGGAGCTTCTCCAGCGCCCCCGTCTTGTCCCCCAGGGGTCTCAGGCACTCCACCGCCCCCTCCGTGGGATAGGCGCAGTGGGTCAGCACGATCTCATCAAACCCCAGATCTGCCAGCTCCCGGCAGACCCCGATCAAATAGGCCTCCACCCGGCGCTCCGCCGGGTCCAGCCAGCCGTACCCCGCCCCGTCCCGCCAAGGTGAGCCGCTCACCCGCCGCAGGGAGAGGGCGGGGTCGTTTTGTATGAGGACCTGATCTCGCAGGCAGGAAATTTCCGCCACGGTGTGCAGCTCCCCCCGCTCGTTCAGCGCCCGGAGCCTCTGGTTCCGGGCCGGGTCGCCCCAGGAGGCCCCGCTCTCCACCGCCAACGGCAGGCGGGAGACATAGTTCAGGCTCCCGTCCTCGTTCTGCATGGGCAGGACCACGGTGTCATGGCCCACCGCCAGCGCCTCCGCCTGGTCGATCTGGTCAGTGCGCAGCGTGATGGCGTTGGCCGCGCCGGCTTCTTCCGGCTGCGGCACCTCCGCCGGGGCAGAGGTCGGAAGCGCGGCGGTCTCTTCCCGCTGAAACAGCAGCGCCGGGTCCACCACGCCGAAGCAGCACAGCAGCAGAAACGCCCCCGACACCAGGCCGGAGACGCAAAGGGCCAGATAGAGGATACGGGTAATGTGGTGCATGGAGCCACCTCCTATGTAAGCCGCAGCAAAAACAGCAGCCCCAACCCCGGCAGCCCCAACAGCCCCAGGGTAATGGCGTTGAAGGCGTTGACCCCCAGGGCCAGCCCCGCCGCGATGCCGCTGTATGACCACGCCGCCAGAAACCCAAAGCCCAGCAGCGAACGAAACGCCAGCCTGATGAGCCACCCCAGGGGCCGCCGGAAGATCACAAGAAACAGCACCGCAAAAATGACGGCCGTCAACCACGGCCCGTCGCCGGAAAACACGGACATATATCCTCCCATCCTTTCGTCTCGAAAACGCCTATGGCTCTCTCCTCTGCCGCAGCAGATAGGTGTGCTTGGCCCGCAGGGCGCTGATCTCATAGAGGTAGTATTCCAAAAGGTCCTGGTCGGCGCACTGGTCATAGCCCGCTTGGGCGGCGGCCAGGGCGCGGCTGGTGTCGTCCAGCTGCTGCTGGAGCTGCTGGTCCGGGGTCAGGGGGTGGGGACGAGACATGGTGCGTTTCCTCCTGTGCAGTTAGTCTATGCCTAACCTGCGCCGGTATGCCGGGGATTATGCAGACGAGCGGCGCGGGTTCGACTAAATTTCTTAAATAAGTATGAAAACTTGCAAAAACCTCTTTTAACTATTTCCAATCGTGCTATAATGAGGGCAAGAAATCGATGGCCCCGACCGTGGTGAGCCGGGCCATCAAGAAGAGGTGCAATCATGAAGAAAACCCTGTCCCGCTCCCTCTCTCTCCTGCTGGCCGTCGTGTTGGCAGTGAGCCTGACCCTGCCCGCGGCAGCGACTTTCCCGATCACGCTAGATCAGTCCAAAGCAACGATCGCGCCCAAAGACAGCATCACGCTGACCGCTACTTTGTCCAGCGAGTATGCCAACAAGAGCATCACTTGGGAGTCCAGCGATAAAACTGTTGCGGAAGTTTCTAATACCAACAGCAAAAAGCAAACCGCTACGATCACAGCAAAGGCAGAAGGCTATGCTACCATTACCGCCTCTGTCGGCAATGTAAAGGCCTCTTGCGACGTGACCGTCGCCAAGAGCAAGGTCACCAGCCTGACCCTGGACCCCGCCGGTCCTGAAGTCTTGCCCATCGGCAAGACCCGTACCCTCACCGCCAAGGCCAACTATTCCAACGGCACCACCGGCGCCGTGGACGTGACCTGGTCCTCCACCAACACCGCCGTGGCCGCCGTCTCCAAGAAGGGCGAGGTCACCGCCGTGGCCGAGGGCACCGCGACCATCATGGCCCTGTATCAGGACAGCAGCAGCGATTCCGCCGTCTCCGCCACCTACCAAGTCACGGTGAGCAAAACCGCCACCACCTCCAAGGACGACGTGTTGGCCCTCTCCGCCACCACCGTGAACACCAACGCCGGTCTGTTTGTGGAGTCCGCCGTGAAGGCCCCCGCCGTCACCGTGAAGAACGGCACCACAGACGTGACCAAGGCCTACAACATCACCTACCTCTGGGCTGACGCCAGCAAGAAGGAGCTGGGAAAAGACGCTACGCTGCTTCTCCAGCCCACCACCCAGGCCGACCTGCTCCTGACCTGCACCGTCACCGCCGCCAGCAAGACCGACTCCACCCAGATCCTCACCGGCACCTGTACTTACGGCGTCAAGGTCTACCCCAGCACCAGCCTGGGCGGCGTCCACTCCGTGGCCGAGGGAGCCGTGACGCTGAACAAGCTCATGGACCTGCAGAACAAGGTCTCCGTGATCGACCAGCTCATCAAGGGCGACGACACCGGCATGGCCCAGCCCATCGCCGGGCTGACCCATGTGGTCTTTGACACCAACACCATCACCGGCAGCGACGTGGGCACCCTCTCCGCCAAGAATGGCAACGAGTACTACACCAGCGCCACCGCCGACGGCGACCACCTGGCCGACGTGACCTTCACCCCCCTGAAGAAGGGGACCTTCGCCATCAATTTCTTAGCCTACGGCGACAAGCTCTATTACGGCCGCCTGGAAGTCCTTGTCGATGACGCCGCCGTGACGCCCCCCACCCCCGGCGACGATGTGCGCCAGTGCGACAGCACCGGCTTCACCTTTGCCGGCTCTGACTTCTATCGGAACTCCGACACCGACCCCGTGGCCGCCGTGGTCTTCGGCAAGCCCTCCGCCGGTCACCTTCTGCGGAACCTGTCCCACGGCATCGGCACCGCCGCCGACGGGGAGAAGTATTACACCAACTCCGCCAGCCAGGGCGACTACCACGTCTCCACCCTGAGCTATCTCCCCGACGCAGGCTACATGGGCCAGGCCACCATCCCCGTGACCTACATCACCGCCGCCGGCATCGAGACCACGGGCGTGATCAAAATCTCCGTCAGCACAAAGACCGACTCCGCCCAGTTCAAGGACGTGACGCGCAGCAACGTGGGCACCTGGGCCGCCGACGCCGTGGACTTTGCCTATCACTTCGGCCTCGTCAGCGGCGTGAGCAAGACCGAGTTCGCCCCCAACAGTCCCATGACCCGCGCCCAGCTGGTCACCGTCCTCTATCGCGCCGCCGGCAGCCCCTCGGTCACCGTCAGCACCAACTTTGAGGATCTTGACGTCGGCTCCTACTATTACAGTGCCGTGGTCTGGGCCAACATCAACGGTATCGTCAACGGCACGTCTGACACCACCTTCTCCCCGGACAGCCGGCTCACCCGCCAGCAGCTGGCCGCCATCCTCTATCGGTATGCCAGAGCCTTCGGCGGGGATACGTCCTACATCGGCAACCTCAGCCACTTCACCGACCGGCACCAAGTAGACTCCTACGCCACCACCCCCATGATCTGGGCCGTGAGCCACGAGATCATCTCCGGCACCAGCGACACCACCCTCTCCCCCCTGTCCACCGCAACGCGGGCCCAGGTGGTGGTCATCCTCCACCGGTACCTGACCGATTGAGTCACTTTTTCCCAGAGAAACCCGGAAAAATCCCAAAAAACAGCCAAGAACCGACCAAAACCGCCGCGGGGTCCGCGGCGGTTTTGCTGTGCCAGCGCTTGACAGAGAGGCGAGGCATGGCTTATGATTAGAAAATAAACAAGCAATTTACAGAACAAGGAGAACCCCATGGCAAAACGCAAACAGGAATACGGCAACGAGTCCATCTCCATGCTGGAGGGGGCCGACCGCGTCCGCAAACGGCCGGGGGTGATCTTCGGCTCCGACGGGCTGGAGGGCTGCGAGCACGCCGTGTTCGAGATCCTCTCCAACGCCATCGACGAGGCCCGCGAGGGCTTCGGCAAGGAGATCGTCGTCACCCACTTCCGGGATGGCCGCATCCAGGTCGAGGACTTCGGCCGGGGCTGCCCGGTGGACTGGAACGAAAAAGTCGGCAAGTACAACTGGGAGCTGGTCTTCTGCGAGCTGTATGCCGGCGGAAAATATGACAACAACGGCGGCGACAACTACGAATACTCCCTGGGTCTCAACGGCCTGGGCGCCTGCGCCACCCAATACACCGCCCGCTTCATGGACGTCATCGTCCGCCGGGACGGCAAACGCTATGACCTCCACTTTGAAAAGGGCCAGCTCATCGGCGAGATGAAGGTCTCCCCCGCCGACCGGAAAAAGACCGGCACCACCATCACCTGGCTGCCCGACTTAGAGGTCTTCACCCAGACCGACATCCCCGACGAGTATTTCAAAGACGTCCTGCACCGCCAGGCCGTCGTGAACGCCGGCATCACCTTCCGCTTCAAGACCCAGGCCGAGCGCGGCTTTGACGAGACGACCTACGTCTACGAAAACGGCATCGCCGACTATGTGGCCGAGCTGGCCGGAGAACACGCCCACACCCCCATCCAGTTCTGGACCGGCGAGCGGGTGGGCCGGGACCGGCCGGACAAGCCCGACTATAAAGTCAAGCTCTCCTGCGCCTTCTGCTTCTGCCCGGCAGCACATACCATCGAGCATTACCACAACTCCTCTTGGCTGGAGCACGGCGGCGCCCCCGAAAAGGCCATGCGCTCGGCCTTCCTCTCCGCCATGGACGGGTGGCTCAAGCAAAACGGCAAATACAACAAGACCGAGGCCAAGATCACCTGGCCCGACGTCCAGGAGACCCTCATCTTCGTCTCCAACGACTTCTCCACCCAGACCTCTTACGAGAACCAGACCAAAAAGGCCGTCAACAACCGCTTCATTCAGGAGAGCATGACGGATTTCCTCCGGGAGCACCTGCAAATTTTCCTCATCGAAAACCCCCAGGCCGCCGAGGAAGCCGCCCGGCAGATCCTCGTCAGCAAGCGCAGCCGCGAGGCCGGGGAAAAGGCCCGCCTGTCCATCAAGAGCAAGAGCCTGGCCGGCAGCGTGGACATCGCCAACCGGGTGCAGAAGTTCGTGGACTGCCGCACGAAGGACGTCTCCCGCCGGGAGCTGTACATCGTGGAGGGCGACTCCGCCCTCGGCTCCGTGAAGCTGGGCCGGGACGCCGAGTTCCAGGGCATCATGCCCGTCCGTGGCAAGATCCTGAATTGCCTCAAGGCCGATTACGGCAAGATCTTCAAGAGCGAGATCATCACGGACCTGCTCAAGGTCATGGGCTGCGGCGTCGAGGTCCACGACAAGCACAACAAGGACCTCTCCCTGTTTAACCTCGACAATCTCCGCTGGAACAAGATCGTCATCTGCACCGACGCCGACGTGGACGGCTACCAGATCCGCACCCTGATTTTAACCATGCTCTGGCGGCTCACCCCCACCCTTATTCAAGAGGGCTACGTCTACATCGCCGAGTCCCCCCTCTATGAGATCGCCTCCGGCGGCAAGACCTGGTTTGCCTACTCCGAAAAGGAAAAGGCGGACATCCTCACGGAGCTGGACGGCAAGAAAGCCACCCTCCAGCGCTCCAAGGGCCTGGGCGAGAACGACCCGGAGATGATGTGGATGACCACCATGAACCCGGACTCCCGCCGCCTCATCCGCGTCATGCCCACCGAAGCCGAAGCCACCGCCCGCGTCTTCGACCTCCTCCTCGGCGAAAACGCCCAGGGGCGCAAAGAACACATCGCCCAGAACGGCTACAAGTATCTCGACCTGGCGGATATTTCGTGACCGCTCGCTTGGGGCCGTCCTTCCCGGCGGCCTGCCCCTTCCACTTTCCCCCACCCTGAAAGGAGCCTTCCCATGAAAAAATTCCTGGCGACCCTTCTCACCGTGACCATGCTCGGCAGCGTCTCCGTCCCGGCCCTGGCCGCCGAGCAGCCCGCCGACACCAGCGGCAGTGCCAACACCACCTATCCCGCCGACGAAGCCAACACCCCCTATGACCAGGGCTACGACGACGGCTACAAGCTCGGCTATGAAAAAGGCGAAGCCCTCTGCAAGCAGGACATCGCCGCAGGCACCGTCACCTACGCCCCCGACTACAACTACAGCGAAACCAGCGACACCTATGAGGACGGCCTGACCGACGGCACCATCGACGGCATGGACGACGGCTACACCGCCACCTTCGAGTACCACTATCACATGGACTACTGGACCGCCGTGGAGCTGCTGGACAAGGGCGGCACCGTCGGCCAGGTCAACGTCCTGGTCGATGCGACCTGCCTGAACTTTGGCAGCGGCCCCTGGCCCGCCCTCTTCCAGGGCACGACCATGGTCCCCGTCCGCACCGTGATGGAAGCCCTGGGGGCCAACGTGGCTTACGCCCAGACCGCAAAGACCATCACCATCACCAAGGGCGACACCGTCGTGACCCTCACCCTGGGCAGCACCCAGGCAAGCGTGGAGAAGGACGGCAAGACCGAGACCGCCACCCTCCCCAAGGCCCCCTACATCGCCCAGGCCAACGGTGTGTACAGCACCATGGTCCCCGTCCGCTTCGTCAGCGAGGCCTGGGGCACCACCGTCCTGTGGGATGATGACCACCGCACCGTGGTCCTGGCCGACACCGCCGGTCTCATCGCCGAGATGGACCAGAACTTCACCGTTTTCAACAAGATTCTACAGGCCCAGCAGCAGACCTTTGCGGGCAAAAAGCTCGTCCAGACCATGCAGGCCACCGGCCAGCTGACCCTGTATGACGAAGCAGGCAAAGCCACGGATTACGCCGTCTCCGCCGAGGCCAAGACCTACTCCGACGGCAAGGCCCAGCGGATGCAGGCCACCCTGAACATGGAGTCCGCCCTGAAAGCCCTGGCAAAGACCCATCCGGAAATTCTGGATCAGGTCCAGGTCAGCTTAGGCACGCTTCTGCGGACCGACCTCAAGCGCATCCCCGTGGACTTTCTCGTGGATGAGAAGGGCGGCTGCTATGTAACCTCCCCCCTCTTCCACCTCTTCTTCCCCCGCACCTTTGACGAGGGCAGCTGGATGCACCTGCTGGACCTGGACCCTACCATTCTCTCCCTGCCCCAGAAGGGCGGCAGCATCGGCGAGATCCTCTCCCAGAGCGTTGCCAGCGTCAGCCCCTTTGACTATTACGACACGTTAGCGCAGTCCGCCAAGGCCATGAGCGCCCTCTTCCGGGACGACCTGGCCCAGGTCAGTGGCAATACCTACACCTGGAAGCTCAACAACGCCGTCCTCAATGGTCTCCTGGGCATCACCGACGGTGCGTTGGAGGACACAATGGTCCTCGACGGCTTCCTCACCACAGACACCAAGGGCAACGCCACCGTTCAGCTCTCCCTGGACCTCAAGACCGGCGACCAGCCCCAGGAGCGCATCGGCCTGCGCTTCCGCCTGACCCAGAGCACCTCTACCACCAGCACCCTGCCCTCCCTGACCCTGCCGGAGGGGGCGGATGTGCAGGAGTTTATGGGCGTCGGCTCTGTCCTCTGAGCCACAGCAAACGTATCCCCTCGATCGGCAGGAAAAGAAAGGAAGTCTGATCTATGGATAACAGACAAGGCAGAAAAACCGGCTGGACCATCATTGGCTGCGGCTGCGTGTTCATCATCCTCTCCAAGCTCTGGATCGGCCTGCTCATGGCCGCCCTGGGCATCCTCCTCATCTGCATTGCCGGGCGCTGCCCCCACTGCGGCAAGATCTTGCTGCTGGTGTCCCCCAACGCCACGCAATGCCCCAAATGCCACAAGCCGCTGCAATGACGGCTCCCACTGACACACAGCGCAACCACCGGCGGGCCGCATCGGTCCGCCGGTCGCCTGTCACGGCACCACCGTTCCCTCGCAGGGACGCAAGGAGGTAATCACAGGTTATGGCAAGAAAAAAATCCCCTGACCAAACGAAAAAACGAACCAACCCTGAGGGCGTCATGGGCCTGCACGCCGAGGTGGTGGAGCAGCCCATCACCGACACCTTAGAGATCAACTATATGCCCTACGCCATGAGCGTCATCATCTCCCGCGCCATTCCGGAGATCGACGGCTTCAAGCCCTCCCACCGGAAGCTGCTGTACACCATGTACCAGATGAAGCTGCTCAGCGCAGGCCGCACCAAGTCCGCCAACGTGGTCGGCGCGACCATGAAGCTCAACCCCCACGGCGACGGGGCCATTTACGAGACCATGGTCCGCCTCTCCAGGGGCTACGGCGCCCTGCTCCACCCCCCGGTGGACTCCAAGGGCAACTTCGGCAAGGTCTACTCCCGCGACATGGCCTACGCCGCCTCCCGGTACACGGAGGTAAAGCTGGACGGCATCTGCGAAGAGCTGTTTCGGGACATCGACAAAAACGTGGTGGATTTTGTCCCCAATTATGACGGCACCCTCACCGAGCCGGTCCTGCTGCCCACCACCTTCCCCAATATCCTCGTCTCCGCCAACATGGGCATCGCCGTGGGCATGGCCTCAAACCTCTGCGGGTTTAACCTGGCCGAGGTCTGCCAGGCCACCATCGCCCGCATCAAGGACCCCCAGGCCGATCTCCTGGAGACCCTGAAAGCCCCTGATTTCCCCACCGGCGGCCAGCTCCTCTATGACCGAAAAGAGCTGGAGAGCATCTACCGCACCGGGCGTGGGTCCTTCAAGGTCCGGGCCAAGTGGCGGTATCTCAAGGCCGAAAATCTCATCGAGATCTATGAGATCCCCTACACCACCACCGCCGAGGCCATCCTGGACAAAGTGGCCGAACTGATCAAGTCCGGCAAGGTCCGGGAGGTCGCCGACATGCGCGACGAGACGGACCTGTCCGGCCTGAAGCTGGCCATCGACCTCAAGCGCGGCACCGACCCGGACAAGCTCATGCAAAAGCTGTTCCGCGCCACCCCCTTGCAGGATTCCTTCGCCTGCAACTTCAACATCCTGGTGGATGGGATGCCCAAAGTCATGGGCGTGGGCGAGATCCTGGACCGCTGGACGGAATGGCGCTCCGGCTGTGTCCGCCGCGCAGCCCAGCACACCTTAGAGCAGAAGCAGGACAAACTCCACCTGCTGAAAGGCTTGGGTGCCATCCTGCTGGACATCGACAAGGCCATCGCCATCATCCGCAACACCGAGCAGGACAACCTGGTCGTGCCAAACCTGATGGAGGGCTTTGGCCTGGATAAAATTCAGGCCGAATACGTTGCTGACCTGCGCCTGCGGAACATCAACAAGGAATATATTTTAAAGCGCACCGCCGAAACGGAGCAGCTGGAAAAGGACATTGCCGACTTAACGGACCTCATCGCCAAGCCCGCCCGCATCCGCCGGGAGATCGTGAGGCAGCTCCAGGCCGTAGCAAAGAAATACGGCGAGGACCGCCGCACCGAGATCGTCCTGCTGGAGCAGCTGGCGGAGGAGGCCCCGGAGACGGAGGAGATCCCCGCGACCCCCGTCCACCTTTTCCTCTCCAAGGAGGGTTATTTCAAAAAGATCTCCCCCCAGTCCCTCCGCATGTCCGGGGAGCAGAAGTACAAGGAGGGCGACGGCCCCGCCTTCCACTGGGAGACGACCACGGCTGCCGAGCTGCTCTTCTTCACCAACCGGCAGCAGTGCTACAAGGCCTTCGCCTACACCTTTGATGACAGCAAGGCCAGCGTCCTGGGCGACTATCTCCCCGCCAAGCTGGAGATGGACGAGGGCGAGACCATCCTCTGGGCGGGTCTGGCCGGGGATTACACCGGCACTTTGCTCTTCTTCTTTGAAAACGGCAAAGTGGCCCGCGTGCCCCTGTCGGCCTACCAGACCGTGACCCGCCGGAAAAAGCTCACCGGGGCCTACTCCGACAAGAGTCCCCTGAAAGACGTGCTCTTCCTGCCGGAGGGCACCGAGGAGGAGATCGTGCTCTACTCGACGGAGGGCCGCGCCCTGCTCTTCCAGACCGACGGCATCCCGGTCAAGACCACCCGCTCCACCCAGGGCGTGCAGGTGATGACCCTGAAAAAGTCGTATAAGGCCGAGCACGCCCTGCCCCTGGCCCAGACCAAGATCGTGAACCGATCCCGCTACCGCGCCCGCAGTCTCCCCGCCGCCGGGGCCTTGGTGAAGGCCGAGGACCAAGGGGACACGCAGATGAGCCTGCTATGAGACGGCAGAAAACACGCCCCCTGGCCCTGCTGCTGTCCCTGGGCCTGGTCTTGGGCCTAGCGGGCTGTGGGTCTATGTTAGAGCGGAGCTACGCCTCCGTGACCCCCCACACCCAATTCTCTGACGAATCCGACAGCGGCTCCGTCCTCCGGGCGGAGACCTACCAGGGCCTGGTCAGCGCCCTGCTGCATCTCGTCGAGCAGGGCGCGGAAAAGGGCGAGCTGCGGCTCTACCAATACAGCAGCGTCACCGGGGCCGCCGCCAGCGACGTGGATCAGGCCTGCTTAGAAGTCACCCAGGAGGACCCCTTAGGGGCCTACGCTGTGGACTATATTAAGTACAACGTGGAGCAGACGGTCTCCTACTATCAGATCGACGTAAAGCTGGCCTACAACATCGACCCCAAGGAGCTGAAAGACGTCATCTCCGTCACCGGCAGCACCGCCGTCCGGCAGGAGCTGGAGGAGCTGCTCCCGGACCAGCCCAAAAAGGTCGTCTTCCGCATCGGCTACTTCTCGGCGGAAGACAGCGCCGCCACCCTCCGCCAAGCCGTCCAGGACGCCTATGACAACCAATCCAGCCCCCTTCCGGCCCTGGAAAACATCAACGTCACCCTCTATCCTGACCACGGCCAGCAGCGGGTGGCCGCCATCACCCTGACCTGGCAGACGCAGGACCGGCAGACCGTGGAAAATATTTTGGGAAATTTGAAAAAATAGCTTGACTTTCCAGCGAGGGTATGATAGTATACTCCTTGCTGATGCGAGTGTAGCTCATCTGGTAGAGCGCCACCTTGCCAAGGTGGAGGTAGCGAGTTCGAGCCTCGTCACTCGCTCCATCAATCGGAGTATCCTGTTGGGTACTCCGATTTTTTTGTAGACATAAATGTAAATCTTTGTGTTAGTAATTCTCGAAAGATAGTATTGCAATATATTTGGAAACGGAGGAACAGAATGGCACAAGATGATAAGATTCAACTGTTTGAGGACAAACGCATCCGCACCGCATGGGACGAAGAAAAGGAAGAATGGTACTTTTCTATTATAGATGCCGTTGCAGTTTTAACGAACCAGCCAGATTATCAAGCCGCACGTAATTATTGGAAAGTCACCAAAAAACGACTGAAAGAGGAAGGAAATGAAACGGTTACGGCGTGTAACCAGTTGAAAATGACTGCCGCAGATGGAAAACGCCGTATGACCGATGTGGCCAACACTGAGCAGCTTCTCCGTATCATCCAGTCCATTCCGTCCCCCAAAGCAGAACCGTTCAAGCTCTGGCTGGCACAGGTCGGTCGGGAACGAATCGAAGAAACCATTGACCCAGAGTTGACGATTGATCGTGCATTGGAAACCTATCTTAAAAAAGGATATAGCCGGGAATGGATCAATCAACGTCTACAAGCAATTCAAGTTCGCAAAGAATTGACAGACGAATGGGATGCTCGTGGCGTTCAGAAAGGCGTAGAGTATGCCATTCTCACCAACGAAATATCTCGTGCATGGTCTGGAATGTCTACCCGACAGTATAAAGATCTAAAGGGCCTGAAAAAAGAAAACCTTCGTGATAATATGACTACACTAGAACTGGTCCTGAACATGCTGGCAGAGGCCACCACCACAGAAATCTCGAAACAGAAAGCCCCATCTACTTTCTCAGAGAATATTGCTGTTGCCCGCGAAGGCGGTGAGGCCGCTGGCATCGCTCGAAAAGCTGTCGAAGCACGCACAGGCGTCCCTGTTATTACATCCAAAAACGCCGCACAACTCAATCAAGTCGTAGCAAGTGTATTAGAAAACTCTATTACGGAGACACCTGACCCATCAAAAAAGCAATAACTTTTTTACTGCGATACATATTCCGGTGGGGCAACCCCTATCAAGTATCGTAAGATGCAAGCTTCTCCACCGGCACCCCCACCAGTAGCATCACGCCCGCCCAGGCCAGGACCAGCTCCGGCTCCGCCCCCGCAAAGCCCCGCAGGGGTGTCTCCTGAGGCTCCAGACTCCGTCCGGCCAGGGTGACCACCTCCCGCTGGAGCGCCAGACACAGGCCGTCCTGGCCCAGGCTGGAGAGGGTCAGGGAGTCCCTGGGCGTCAGGCCGTAGCTCACCACCCACCCGGCTTCCAAGTCCCCGGCCAGCGGCCCCAAGCGCCCCGGCAGGAGCAGCGCCCGGCAGGTCAGCCCGGGGGGCACAGGGCGCGAGACCGGCCAGTCCGGGGCCACGACCAGCAGGTCATACATACCCCCGGCGCAGGCCGGGCGGCAGCGCTCCCACAGCCCCGGCGGCAGCGCCTGGGCCAGCAGGTCTGCGCAGGCCGCACCCCCGGCCAAGATCCCTATGCTGTGCATCCCCCACTCCCCCTTTTCTTCCCCTAGTGTGGAAAAATCCCCCGCGGATTATGCAGAGCAGGCCCAAGAGACTTGACAATTCCCCCCCTCGGCCCTACAATAGATTTTATCTGAACATATCTGTAACACCTGGGCGCGGCCCCTGTTTCGGTCCGCCGGGGAACTTTGAATAAAGGATGGAAACTATGGCTAAGGATAACAAAAAGAAAGTGGAACAGATCACCGACATGGAGGTGGATTTCGCCCAGTGGTACACCGATGTGTGCAAAAAGGCGGAGCTGATCGACTACTCCTCCATCAAGGGCATGTTCGTCTACCGCCCCTATGGCTACGCCATCTGGGAGAATATTCAGGCGGAGCTGGACAAGCGCTTTAAGGAAACGGGCCACGAGAACGTCTACCTGCCCATGCTGATCCCCGAATCCCTCCTGCAAAAGGAGAAGGACCACGTGGAGGGCTTCGCCCCTGAGTGCGCCTGGGTGACCATGGGCGGCAGCGACGCCCTGGAAGAGCGCTACTGCATCCGCCCCACCAGCGAGACGCTGTTCTGCGAGCATTATAAGAACGTCATCCAGTCCCACCGGGACCTGCCCAAGCTGTACAACCAGTGGTGCTCCGTGCTGCGCTGGG
>OGCO01001612.1_pt1 | contig 33056 bp, 34 predicted proteins | sample 1570171 | NCBI WGS metagenome assembly OGCO01 (sample SAMEA4370583, study PRJEB24528) | human gut metagenome
AGTAAATTCCACTGTGAGGTGGAAGAGTGGAATTTAAAATTTTAATTTAGGTACAGAACAAACATTCGATTTTGCTCTGTACTTTTGTTCTTTTGAATGATATACTTGACAAGTAACAATACTAAGAAAAGTAGTTGATAAATGATTTGGGTTTGAAAATACTCAAATGTTGATTAGAGCTAATTGGGAGAAATCATATGGATCATTTTGAATTAGTTTCAGAGTATAAGCCTACCGGGGACCAGCCGCAGGCTATTGAAGAGTTAGTTGAAGGCTTTAAGAAAGGAAAACAATTCCAGACTTTGCTTGGTGTAACAGGTTCAGGTAAGACTTTTACAATGGCGAATGTTATTGAACAATTAAATAAACCTACACTTATTATTGCTCATAATAAGACTTTGGCAGCTCAGCTTTATGGTGAGTTTAAGGAGTTTTTTCCTAATAATGCTGTGGAATATTTTGTTTCCTACTACGATTACTATCAGCCGGAGGCTTATGTTCCAAGCACAGACACATATATTGAGAAGGATTCATCAATTAATGATGAAATAGATAAGTTACGTCATTCGGCAACAATGGCTTTAATGGAGCGTAAAGATGTAATTATTATTTCTTCAGTTTCATGTATATATGGTTTGGGAGACCCAATAGATTACAAGAACATGGTTGTGTCTTTAAGACCGAATACCATTAGAGATAGAGATGAGATTATTCATAAGCTTATTGAAATACAGTATGACAGAAATGATATGGACTTTAAACGTGGAACTTTCAGGGTTCGTGGAGAAAATCTGGAAATATTTCCTGCTTCGTATACGGATAGTGCAATTAGAGTTGAATTTTTTGATGATGAAATCGAGAGAATTTCAGAGATTGATGCTTTAACGGGTCAGATTAAGAACGTGCTTGAACACGTAGCAATATTCCCTAATTCTCATTATGTTGTGCCACCTGAAAAGATGGAGCGTGCCATTAAGGATATAGAGAAAGAGTTAGAGGAACAGGTAGCATATTTTAAATCAGAAGACAAATTAATAGAGGCACAGCGTATTGCAGAACGAACTAATTTTGATATGGAAATGCTAAGAGAAACAGGTTTTTGTTCAGGAATAGAGAACTATTCAAGACATATGGCAGGTTTGGAGCCGGGAGCCACACCTCATACATTAATGGAATATTTCGGAGATGATTTCTTAATAATAGTAGATGAGTCTCATATTACGATTCCACAGATTAGAGGAATGTATGCCGGTGACCAGTCAAGAAAGTCTACTTTAGTTGATTATGGGTTCAGACTGCCTTCGGCTAAGGATAACAGACCACTTAATTTTGAAGAATTTGAAAGCATGATTGACCAGATGATGTTTGTGTCAGCTACACCTAATGTTTATGAACAGGAACATGAATTAGGCCGTGCAGAGCAGATTATAAGACCTACAGGATTGCTTGATCCGGAAGTTGAAGTAAGACCGGTTGAAGGACAGATTGATGACCTTATAACGGAGATTAATAAGGAAGTTGCCAAGAAGAACAAAGTTTTGGTAACAACTTTGACTAAGCGTATGGCTGAGGATTTGACAGATTATATGCGCGATGTGGGAATTAGGGTTAAATACCTTCATTCAGATATAGATACGTTAGAGAGAACTCAGATTATCAGAGATATGCGATTGGATGTTTTTGATGTTTTGGTTGGTATTAACCTTTTAAGAGAAGGTTTGGACATACCGGAAATTGCTTTAGTTGCAATATTGGATGCTGACAAGGAAGGGTTTTTACGTTCAGAAACATCACTTATTCAGACTATTGGACGAGCTGCAAGAAATGCAGAAGGCCACGTAATAATGTATGCTGACAATATTACTGATTCAATGGATAAAGCTTTAACGGAAACTAACAGACGTAGAGAGATTCAGCAGAAATACAATAATGAGCACGGTATTACTCCAACAACTATTAAGAAGGCTGTTCGAGACCTTATTAGCATCTCCAAAGAAGTGGACAGAAAGATTAGCGACGTTGAGAAAGATCCTGAATCAATGGATTATAAGGAACTTAAAAAGCTTATCGAAAAGGTTAAGAAGAAAATGGAAAGAGCTGCAGCAGAACTTGATTTTGAAACAGCTATTGAAATGCGAGATAAGTTGGCGGAATTAAGAAAGTTGCAGGAAGATAACTAAAAATCTATAACGGAATTTATTTGGAAAAGATATAAAATAACCAAATAACAAAGATAGAAAAAGATAGGAAAATAAAATGAAAGACAATAAAAAATATATTCATATAAAAGGTGCAAATGAGCACAATTTGAAAAATATTGATATTGATATACCAAGAGATGAATTTACGGTAGTAACAGGTTTAAGCGGTTCAGGTAAGTCATCCCTTGCTTTTGACACTATTTATGCAGAAGGACAGAGAAGATATATGGAATCGTTATCTTCTTATGCAAGACAGTTCTTAGGGCAGATGGAAAAACCACAGGTTGAAAGTATTGAAGGATTGCCACCTGCTATTTCAATTGATCAGAAATCAACAAACAAGAATCCACGTTCAACAGTTGGAACAGTAACAGAAATATACGATTATATGAGATTACTTTATGCAAGAGCAGGTATTCCGCATTGTCCAAAATGCGGACGTGAAATAAAGAAACAGACAGTTGATGAAATGGTAGATCGTATTCTTATGCTGGAAGAACGTACTAAGTTTCAGATATTGGCACCTGTTGTAAGAGGAAAGAAAGGACGTCACGAAAAAGTATTTGAAAGTGCTAAGAAAAGTGGTTATTTGCGAGTAAGAGTTGATGGCAATATGTATGAACTAACTGAAGAGATTAAGTTAGAAAAAAACATAAAGCACAGTATCGAAATTATTATAGACCGACTTAGCATTCGTGAAGGAATTGAAAAGCGTCTTACAGATTCTGTTGAAAATGCTTTAAAGCTTGGCAACGGACTAATGATAGTAGATGTTATTGGTGGGGAAGAGATGACTTTTAGTCAGAATTTTGCCTGCCCTGACTGTGGAATAAGTATTGACGAAGTACAGCCTAGAAGTTTTTCTTTTAATAATCCTTTTGGGGCTTGTCCTGACTGTTATGGTTTGGGATACAAGATGGAATTTGACGAAGACCTTATTATTCCTGATAAGAGTTTAAGCATTAATCAGGGAGCAATTGTAGTATTGGGGTGGCAGAGTGCAAATGACGGAAAGAGTTTTAGTAATGCGATACTTCAGGCATTGGCTTTAAAATACAATTTTTCTCTTGATACGCCTTTTGAGGATTATCCAAAAGAGATACATGATATTTTGATTTATGGAACAAATGGTGAAAAAGTAGCCGTAAGATACAAGGGGCAAAGAGGTATTGGAGTTTATGATATTGCTTTTGAAGGATTAATTAAAAATGTAGAAAGACGATATCGTGAAACAAGTGCAGAGTCAACAAAGGCAGAATATGAAACATTTATGAGATTTACGCCATGTGCAACATGCCACGGACAGAGACTTAAAAAGGAATCGTTGGCTGTAACTATTGGAGATAAGAATATTTATGAAATGACAGAAATGTCTGTAAGAGATTTGCGCCAGTATTTGGATGAATTGCAATTGACTGAAACTCAGCTAAAGATAGGAAAAGAGATTTTGAAAGAAATTAAAGGACGTCTTCAATTCTTAGTTGACGTTGGACTTGATTATCTTAGTCTTTCAAGAGCTACGGGAACTTTGTCAGGTGGAGAGGCTCAGCGTATACGTTTGGCAACTCAGATAGGTTCAGGCTTGGTTGGTGTTGCTTATATAATGGATGAGCCAAGTATTGGATTGCATCAGAATGATAATGATAAGCTTCTTGCAACGTTGAAGCATTTAAGAGATTTGGGAAATACTTTGATTGTAGTTGAACATGACGAGGATACAATGCGTGCAGCAGATTATGTGGTTGACATAGGTCCGGGAGCAGGAGAACACGGTGGACAGGTTATTGCTACAGGAACTGCAGAGGATTTAATGAAAAATCCTAATTCAATTACAGGAAAATATTTAAGTGGAGAGATTAAAATACCTGTTCCAAAAACACGTAGAAAACCAAAAGGTTTCTTAAAAGTAGTTGGAGCCAAGGAAAATAACCTAAAGAACATTGATGTAAAGGTGCCAATTGGGGTACTTACATGTGTAACAGGTGTTTCAGGCTCAGGTAAAAGCTCACTTGTTAATGAAATATTATATAAGAGTCTTGCAAGAAAATTAAACAGGGCAAGAACAATTCCCGGAAAATGCAAGAAGATAGAGGGAATGGAGCAGCTTGATAAGGTAATAAATATTGATCAGTCACCAATAGGCAGAACTCCACGTTCAAACCCGGCAACATATACGGGAATGTTCGATATGATAAGGGACCTTTTTGCGGCAACAACCGATGCAAAAGAAAGAGGTTACAAGAAGGGAAGATTTAGTTTTAATGTAAAAGGCGGTCGTTGTGAAGCGTGTTCAGGTGACGGAATTTTAAAAGTTGAAATGCATTTTCTTCCTGATGTATATGTTCCATGTGAGGTTTGTGGCGGAAAGCGTTACAATAGGGAAACACTAGAAGTACGCTACAAAGGTAAGACTATTTATGATGTTCTTGAAATGACAGTGGAAGAAGCATTGGATTTCTTTAAGAATGTGCCTAGAATTCTTAACAAGGTACAGACATTGTATGATGTAGGTCTTGGTTATTTAAAACTAGGACAGCCGTCAACAACATTGTCGGGTGGTGAAGCACAGAGAATTAAGCTTGCAACAGAATTAAGTAAGAGAAGCACAGGAAAAACAATATATGTATTGGATGAACCAACAACAGGTCTTCATTTTGCTGATGTGCATAAATTAGTAGAGATTCTTCACAGATTAACAGATGAAGGTAATACAGTATTGGTTATTGAGCATAATCTGGACGTAATAAAAGTGGCAGATTATATAATTGATATGGGACCTGACGGTGGTGACCGTGGTGGAACAGTTGTAGTTGCAGGAACACCTGAGCAGGTTGCAGAACATCCAACAAGTTATACCGGCAAGTATGTTAAGCAGATGTTAGAGAGACAATAGTCATTTTTTATAAAAAAACGATTCATAAAAATGTTTAAATAAAAGGGCATTTATGCAATGTTTATAAAGATGAAAAAAGTGCTTGAACCCCCTTTAAAATAAGGGAAAATTGTGCTATATTGAACATACAAACAAAAACGTATTAAATACCTAAAAAAGACTTCTACAAAGAAGTTAACGACCCATTTGTTATTAGATGTCAACCTAATAACAACAGTATCTAAGTTTAGTGGTGAAAGGAGTTTTACCCAGTGATATCTGCTAACATGGCAATCAACGGAAGATTGTTTAAGTAGTGATTATTGGATGAGGTGTTACAAAGAATTGGATAGGATAGGAATTATTCAAAACGAAAATTCAATGAAGAATAACATCTTATGGTTAAGGTAGATAGTGAAGTCGAAGCAGGACAAATAGTAAGGAATAGACTAGGTATACAGATATTCGGAATGCGATCGAAACGAATAGTGTACAGAAGAAATTCCCGAGAAGATTCATTTAATAAAAAGTACCTGCGGTTGTTAACAAAATTGTAAAGTTAGGGTATTGAAATAGGGAGCATCTGTCATACGAGGAAGTAGGGCAGGTGCTCTTACTTCGTTATAAGTACTTGAAATGATATTAAAATTTAGGCACGTGTGAAAGTATATTATGAGTCTGAAAGATGTATAAGTTTAAAAATATTTTTTATATAGAGAGCAGTCAGGTTATAAGTTATGGGAATTATAAAAGTTAGTACAGTGTACTTGTTTTAAATAGAAAAATAGGGTAGAATTAAAAATTAGCAGGTAATTAGATTTTATATAGCAATTACCTTTTACAGTAGTATGGTGCAGGCACCATTTTAGGAGGAAATACATTGAAGAAAGAATTAGTAATCGTTCTTGACTTTGGTGGTCAGTATAACCAGTTGGTTGCAAGACGTGTTCGCGAATGTAATGTATATTGTGAAATATATTCTTACAAAACAGACATTGAAAAAATCAAAGCAATGAACCCAAAGGGTATCATCTTAACAGGTGGACCAAATAGTTGTTATGAAGCCGATTCTCCAACATATTCAAAAGAATTATTTGAATTAGGCGTTCCAGTGTTAGGACTTTGCTACGGAGCACAGCTTATGATGCATGTGTTAGGCGGAAAAGTAGAACGTGCAGATGTACGTGAATATGGTAAGACAGAAGTATTAATAGACAAGACTCAGTCAAAGATTTTTGCAGATGTTTCACCAAAAACAGTTTGCTGGATGAGTCATTTTGATTATATATCACAGGTGGCACCGGGATTTGAAATCTCATCACACACAAAGGATTGCCCTTGTGCATCAGCAGAAAACGAAGAAAAGAAACTTTATGCAATACAGTTCCATCCAGAAGTACTTCACACACAGGAAGGAACAAAGATGTTATACAACTTCGTTCGTGGAATTTGCCAGTGTTCAGGAGACTGGAGAATGGATTCATTTGTAGAAGAATCAATTAAGGCAATCCGTGAAAAAGTTGGCGATGGTAAGGTTTTATGTGCATTGTCAGGTGGTGTAGATTCATCAGTTGCAGCAGTAATGCTTTCAAAAGCCATTGGAAAACAGCTTACATGTGTATTCGTAGACCATGGCTTACTTCGTAAAAACGAAGGTGACGAAGTAGAAGCAGTATTCGGTCCTGACGGTCCATATGACTTAAACTTTATCCGTGTAAACGCACAGGAACGTTACTACAGCAAGTTAGCAGGAGTAAAAGAACCTGAACAGAAGCGTAAAATAATTGGTGAAGAATTTATCAGAGTTTTTGAAGAAGAAGCAAAGAAAATCGGAGCAGTTGATTTTCTTGTACAGGGAACAATTTATCCTGACGTTGTTGAAAGTGGTTTAGGTGGCGAATCAGCAGTAATTAAGTCACATCACAACGTAGGTGGATTACCTGACTGTGTAGATTTTAAGGAAATAATCGAACCACTTCGTGATTTATTTAAGGACGAAGTAAGAAAAGCCGGCTTAGAAATGGGTATACCTGAATATTTAGTATACCGTCAGCCTTTCCCAGGTCCGGGACTTGGAATCCGTATCATCGGTGAAGTAACAGCCGAAAAAGTTAAAATGGTACAAGATGCAGATGCAATTTATCGTGAAGAAATTGCAAATGCCGGATTGGATAAAACAATAGGACAGTATTTTGCAGCACTTACAAATATGCGTAGCGTAGGTGTAATGGGCGACGAAAGAACATACGATTACGCCATTGCACTTCGAGCAGTAAATACTGTAGATTTCATGACAGCAGAAGCTGCAGAAATACCTTACGAAGTATTGTCAAAGGTAATGAGCAGAATCATAAACGAGGTGCGCGGGGTCAATAGAGTAATGTACGATTTGACAAGTAAGCCACCTGGAACTATAGAGTTTGAATAATGCAAAAATAAATTCTATATGCCTACAAACCCCATAAATAAAGGGTTTGTAGGTTTTTTCTTTTTTAGAGTGACAATAAAATGACAATATTTTTTGCTATTTTTTATAAAAAACGTTCAAAAGCGTACATTTATGAACTGATAAAATTACATATTTTTCCTTTATAAAATAAAAAGACCCTGCAGTGACACCGCAGGGTTGGTTATGACTGAAATACCAATATTCTATTTTTCAATTCCAACTTCCCAGAAATACATATCTATAATTTTCATAGGGGTGTACAAATTACCAAGTTTATTACAAGCTTTTTCGATTTCCTCTTTGTTGTCTTTGGCGTATTGAATTATTTGCTTCATACTATTTAAATTGAAAACCCCATTTATTTTGTTCCGACGTAGCGCTTTTACAAAATATTGGTCATATGCTGGAACGCATCCAAGAGTTCCTAATATGATTTTAGTAATTAATGTATCTGTTACATTGGAAATTGTTGTTGTTTTGTTAGTACCATCTTCTATATAAGTTTGACCCATATAGTACTCTTTTATTTCATCTCTTAAACTCATTATAGTTTCAAGATCTGTGATAATATTCTCTTTAAAAGGATTAAAACTTATTAAATTTGAATATTTATCCTTACAAAGTATTTTGACAACAGGCTTACTAAATAAATAATCTTTTTGCATTAAAAAAGAATTTCGTAGCATACCCCAACTAGCTAGGTAGGCATATAAATTTAATGTTATATAATTGTACATGGTTTCATCATTTTTATATTTTAAGAAACTTTCTCTACAGTGATCATATGATCTATATCTTCCGTTTTTATCGTTATGGTAACTATCAATAAATTTATTGATATATTCGTTGATATTTTTTTCCATTTTATCATCTCTCTTAAATAAACATATAAATTTAATCCTTCAAATTAGCTTTCCTAAATCTCTTCTTTGCATCAGAGATATTCTTGTCTACTTCAATAGCTGTTTCGTTTTCTGCATCCAATAAGAAGTCAGCTGAATCGTTTCCAAAGCTTAAATACTTTGCCTGCCATAATAGGTAGGTTTCCTCGTCAATTTCTTCATTGATAAATTTCTCATACATTGTTGCCCAATGGTTAAACATTCTTTTAAGATTTGAAAGAGGAGCAATAGTAGCATCGTTTACGTCTATGTCAGAAGATACCTCTAAATAAACTTTTCCATCTATAGTTGTTGGAGTCAAATCCAAAGTTTTTTCCATACTGAATAAGTATTGTAGAGAACTTGCAGCTGAAATAGGATCAGGAGTTGCAAGCACATATGGAGAAATCTCCAAAGCATTTGAAATCTCAAATATAGTGTCTGAATCCGGATAGCGATTTCCAAGTTCATAATTTCTTATAGTTGATTCATTTACATCACAGGCAGTTCCCAATTCTTTTTGTGTCATGCCGGCAATTTGTCTGTAAAATCTAATCTTTTGTCCTAAATTTGCTGAGGCAAGATTTTTAGCATTTAAAGAAAATTCTCTTTTATTTTTTTCCATAAAACATATCCTTCCATATCATTTTATAACTGATTTTATTATATCATAAACAGTTCATTTGTGAAATATAAAGAATACAAAACAGTTCAGAAGTGAAATATTTTACTTGACAGTACAAAAGTGAACTGATAAAATGAGTATAACACAGTTCATAAATGTACTGTGCAAAGTAATGAAATTTAAATAGGTAGGAGGTGATATTATGGCAGATATACTTTTTGTTAGAGCAAGCGATGTAGCAAAGGAAATGGGAGTTTCAGAGGCTATGGCTTATAAGATTATTAGAAAACTTAATAATGAACTTAAAGAGCAGGGGTTTGTAACTGTTCAGGGGAGACTTAGCAGACAGTATTTTGAAGAACGAATCTATGGAATTAAGACTAAATAGGAGGTGAAATAAATGGTTTTTAAGAATCCCAAAACAGATAAATGGGAAGTTAGGTGTTATTACAAAAATTATAAAGGTGAGCGAAAACAGAAAACCAAAAGAGGCTTCAGAACAAAATCTGAAGCTCTCGATTGGGAAAGACATTTCAAACTGCAAGACCACCAGGACCTGGATATGACCATTGAAGATTTCTTTGAATTATATAAAAGAGATGTAAGTCATAAGGTAAGACCAAACACTTGGGAAGAAAAGGAGTACATAATTTTAACAAAAATTCTTCCTTATCTTGGCAAGAGAAAAATAAATGAATTAAAGGTAACGGACATTTTTGAGTGGCAAAGAGAAATTCAGAGCTTAACAACTCAAAATGGTAAGAGTTTTTCAAAATCATATCTTGGAACAATTCATAATCAGCTAAGTGCAATGCTTAACCATGCAGTCAGATATTATGGGCTTAAATGGAATGTCGCAAGCAAGGCTGGGAACATGGGCAGTGCAAGAGATAGAAATGTTGATTTCTGGACGCAAAAGGAATACCAGAAATTTATTGAACAGGTAACAGATAAACCACAATCATTTTATGGATTTGAAATACTTTATTGGTGTGGGCTTAGAATTGGTGAACTTCTTGCCTTAACACCGAAAGATTTTGATTTTGAAAACAATGTTTTGAAAATAACAAAGTCATATAAAAAAGTTAAAGGTAAAGATATTGTAACGGACCCAAAGACACCTAAAAGCATAAGGGATATAGTAATTCCTGAATTTTTGGCAGAAGAAATTAAGGAATATTTGGCAAGTATATATGGCATCAAAGAAAATGACAGAATATTTCAAAATTCAAAAAGCTATTTTCGCCATGAAATGATAAGAGGCTCAAAAGCTGCAGGAGTTAAAAGAATAAGAATACATGATTTAAGACATTCCCATGTATCATATTTGATTAACAAAGGCTATACAGCACTTGCCATAGCCGACAGACTAGGTCACGAGGCTGTAGACATCACTTATAAATATGCACATCTATTTCCAACTGTACAAACAGATATGGCAAAAACTATGGATGCAGAAAGAGAGGCTTTATTAGATGAGTGCGAAGAATAATGATGCAAAAGGCAGATGGAGAAATGTAACAGTTGCCTTTAGGGTGTCACCAGAAGAAAACGAAGAAATAAATATGAGGGCAAAACTAAGTGGATTTCAGACAAAGCAGGAATTTATTGTTCAATCATTACTTTATACCAAAATAAGAACTGTGGGAAATCCGCTAATGATGCTTAGTTTCAGAAAATATCTCCAAGAAATAATAGCACAGTTAAAGAGGATTGAGGCTGGTGGAAAAATTGATGAAGAGGTATTTGTCCCAATTAGAACAATGTTGGATATATTAGATGGATTTGAAGAAAGAAAAAAGCCCTAAGCAATAAGCTTAAGACTTACAAGGTAACAAGGAGGTTGTCCCCGCTACTTTTATCACCAATTAAATTATAGCAGGGGTTACCTCCAATAACAACAAAATTTTTAAATAACGGAGGAAAAATGAATAACACAGCAATAAATATATCCTCCAATGTGGAGGACACAGACAATAAAGAAATCGAGGCTATAAGAGATAGTCTAAAAAAACGTCCTGATGGAAGTCCGAGACAAACCATTGAAAATGTAATTGAGGTTTTAAATAATGACCCAATGTTAAAGGATGCAATAAGGCGTAATGAACTTTCCTGTAAGACAGACATTGTTAAGAAGATGGACTGGAGAAGACGTTCAAAGACTTTTACCGACACGGATTTTAACAACATAATGCTTAGAATGGAGAAGTTCTACGGCATTACAAGAGATAAAAACATTAAGCGTGCAATTGACATTGTAGGCAACAATAGCCATTATCATCCTATTATAGACAGGCTGGAAAGTCTGGAGTGGGACGGAAAATCAAGGCTTAGATATCTGTTACCGAGATACCTTGGAACAGATGAAAGTGATTACATATTTGAAGCAACAAGAATAATGATGATGGGAGCGGTGCACAGGGTTTACAATCCCGGGTGCAAGTTTGAATACATGGTTTGCCTGGTAGGCGGGCAGGGTGCAGGAAAGTCAAGTTTCTTAAGACTTCTTGCAATGGAAAATGAGTGGTTTTCGGATGATTTAAGAAAACTTGATGATGACAACGTGTTTCGTAAGATTCAGGGACATTGGATTATTGAAATGGCGGAAATGCTTGCAACCTGTAACGCAAGAAGCGTTGAGGACATTAAGTCATTTTTAAGTCGTCAGAGTGAAACTTACAAGGTACCTTATGAAACCCATCCTGAGGACAGACCAAGACAGTGCATATTTGTGGGTTCTTCCAATAATGCTGACTTCCTGCCGTTTGACCGTACAGGTAACAGAAGATTTGTACCGGTAATGGTAAATAAGGAAAAAGCGTTGCATCATCCACTAGAGAATGAGGAAGAAACAAGGGCATATATAGAGCAGTGTTGGGCTGAAATTATGAGCATGTATAAAAAGGGCATTGACACAAAGCTTGTATTTAATAAGGATTTGGAAAAGAAACTTATTGAATTTCAGAAGGAATGTATGCCACAGGATACTCTTGTGGGCATCATTGAAATGTTTCTTGAAATGACGGATGAGGAGTTTGTGTGCGTTCAGATGATTTATGAGAGAGCGCTGCACCATGAAAACTGCAAGCCAAAACAGTACGAATCCAGAGAGATTACGAGTATCATGAGGCTTAAATTCGCAGAGCAGTGGGAAGAGGTGAAAAGTCACAGATTCATTAAGGAAGGATATGGAACCCAACTTGCATGGAAGAGAAAAGAGTCAAAGGGTTTTGAGAAAATAGAGAGGGATGAGGACATTCCTTTTAAGCAGGAAACATTGGAAAATCTTAAAACTGAATCTAATAAAATGACAGGAAAAAGTAAGTGACATCATGTCATTTACTTTTAAAAATGTAAATTTGTTATGTAAATTGGCTGGTTTGTAAATCAGAATGATGGAGTTGTAAATTGGAAATGACGTAAAAAAAAGAGCCAATTTACATCTAGATGGCTTCAATCCCTTTATTTATGGGATGTTTTGAAATTTGTAAATCGTAAATTGTAAATTGGCTAAATAAAATTAAAAAATAAAGTTTTTTAAAGCCGATTTACATTTTCAATTTACGGAAAGGAGTTTGGCATGGATGAAAAGGTTAAACAGATAAAAATAGATGAGGACTTATTTAGGATGATTTATCAGTATTTTATATATGGTCGTGAGGACGAAACGGAACTGATTAAGGCAGGTCTTAAAGATAAGATGGATAAGATGATTTTGAGAAACATTTATACAGAAAGCAAGACTGCCGAATCGGTAGAGGAAAGAGAAAATGCAAGAAAAGATTATCTTGACAGAAAGAAAATCCCGGAGGATTTCCGTTGGTAAATTTCTGCTTAATGTTAATGACCTGCAAGTGGCACTTGCAGGTGGTAGAGCAGACAAGTCGGAAATAATATATGCGGTAGCAACGGAAAAACTAAAGGAAAAAGAAAAGAGGATTAGCCCTCGGCGATTGAGAGCGAAATACACCCATCGCACAAAATCTTACGATTTTATGCTCTTAAGGGTTTGCATTTCGCCCTTGCAGGGGGCTTTTTATTTTACTTAAACATAAAGATTTAAAGAATAGGAGGAACAAACATATGGCAAGAAATTCATTTATTCAGATAAGCAAGTTAGGCAATTTAAAGGGGCGCATAGATTACATTACAAATCCCAAAAGGCAGGAAAATCTGTACGCAGTTTACAATACAACAGACGATACATTTTGGCATGAACTTGCAAGGTGTAATAGATTGGAATTTAAGAAAAGCGGAAGTGCCGGAAAGTGTATCGAATCAAGAGAACTGATTATTGCATTGCCTGAACCATTCTGCAACACGGACAAACAGAAAGTATTGAAAGATTTTACTGAGCTGTTTAGAAGAACTTACGGAGTAAACTGCATTGCAGCAATGCATCACAACAAGACAAAAACAAACTTACACATTCATTTGATATTTTCGGAAAGAGAGGAATTAAAAAACGACATAAAGAAAATTGCCACAAGAAACATGTTTTATGATGAAACAGGAAAGCATGTAAGGACCAAGAAGGAGATACTGGATGACAGTGGGAATGTGAGAAAAGGCTGTAACATTATCAGAAAAGGTGAGGTTTATGAGTACAACAGATTTTCAAAAAAGAAAGCGGAGTTTAAGGCAAGGTCATTTCTAAAGGGGGTGAAAACACTGTACACTGAGCACATCAATTCCTTCTTAAATGATAAGGATAAACTGCAGGTATTTAACAATAAAGATGTTTATCTGCCAACAAAAAAGATTGGAAAGAATAATCCGAAAGCAGAGCAGATAAGAAAAAACAATCAGGTGAGAATGAAGTGGAACAGTACGGTTGATGAAGCACTGTTTTATCAGGTTCCAAGAAAACACATAAGAACCATTAAAGAAGAAAAGATACTTAAGAATGTAAATAAATTTGGAAAGACGGAAACAAAGACGGTTGGTGGATTAAGGAAAAACAAGTCATCAAGGGAAAGTGCTGGCGTAGGAATATTTGCCGGAGTTTTTGAAAAGGTTGTTGAAATGTCGTGTGATTGTTTAAAGGGATTAATTAGGATATTTAGAGGTGCAATTGCACCAAAGCCACCACAACCGGTTAAGGAGTATAAGCAGTATGCAAAAATGGTTGATGAATTATTGGATAATCATAGAGCACTAAACAGAGTGCATATGGCAATGAGAGAGACAAAAGACAAAATGGACCGAAAAGAATACAGGATGTTTGGAGGAAAGAAAAAGTTAAAAGATGACATTGTGCAGTTGGAAAAGCAGGAGAAAACAGCAAGGAGTTTAGAAAACAGGTTGTTGAAGAAATTAAATGGTGACAGTGTGGATGAGGTTATAAGGAAATTTAACCGAATGAGAATGGAAATGGATGCGTATAAAAACTCTGTTGACAGGGCAGAGGATGCGAAAGAAATGCTGGAAGTAGAGGTGAAGGCATTTATGGAAGGTGAAAAAGAAAATAAAAAATATACAAAAGATAATTTTAAACATAAATAATTGTATTTTGTTATTTATAGAAAACAAAATATATACAAACTTGTTGTGTAAATGCTAAGTATATTTAAAATATTTAACAATCCATATTGAGAACTTGACTAATTTATGTAGAATAAGCTATGGTAGATTTGATAAGTTTTTATACAAAAAATATTTCCTTAAGATATTAAAGGCAAATGAGGGGGAAGAAGATGAAAAAAAGAGTATATAAAATAGTTATTTTCTTAATGATAATTGTATTACTTTCTAGTGCAACTGGTTACTATTATTTTATTGAATGTCTTAATATATTAAAATTCACTCAAGTTTCAAATGAAACAAATATTACCCTATTTGACAAATATAATAATGGCGGAGAAAAAGTTAAAATTGCAATCCTAGATAGTGGAGTAAATTTAAACCATCGAGATTTTTCAGGCAATATAAAATCAGGCTATGATTTTATTAATAATCAGGAAAAGATTAGTGATAAGTATGGACACGGAACGTGGATTACGGGAATAATTGGTGCTTGTGATAACAACATAGGAATTTGTGGAGTCGCACCTAATGCGGAAATATACCCATTAATTGTGTTAGATGATATGGGCAAGGGGAAGATATCTGATGTCGTTGATGCAATATATTGGTGCATTAAAGAGAACATAGATATAATTAACGTTAGTTTTTCAACTAAAAAAAATGATAAAAATTTGGAAAAAGCAATTAGTGAAGCAATAAAAAAAGGAATTTTTGTAGTAGCAAGTTATGATAACAAAAAGAATAGAAGCAGTTATCCCGCTCAATACGAGAATGTTATAGGGGTAAAAGCAGAGAAAAAAGTTGACAAAATTTACATTAAAGAAGAGATTTGCTATGCACCTGGATATGACATTGTAACAACGAATAGGGAAGGGGGGTATGAAAAAGTTAATGGAAATTCGGTAGCCACTGCATATGTGACAGGATGTGTGGCGTTAATAGTGTCTGAGTACAAGGCAAATAAAGAAAACTATGATGTAAATATTATAAAAAAATTATTGGTAATTTAGGAGGCTTGAAAGAGAATGAAGAAGAAATTAAAAATGATTATATGTTGTGTAATGGTAGTTTGTTTAGTAACAAATCTATCTTATTCGAGGGCATATGCTTCAGATAATAAGACAGTGGAGGTTGATGGACATACCATAGATATTGTCGCAAACAATGATAATGAGGCAGTTGTGTCCACAGACATTGATGGTGTTACATATACTTTGTCTTTGGATAAAGAAGATGGAGATTTTACATTACTAGAAAAAGAATATCCTACAACTGTGTTGGGAGTTGGAGTGGGAATACCAGAAGAGAAAGAATATGATGTTGAAGTAAAAGACACGACAAATGATTGCATTGTAGCCGAGGCTGTAAATACAGAAGATGATTCGGATGCTGTGTCTGTAGATCAAACAGAAGTGGTTGCACAGGCTGCCATGGTAATTGGAGTAGGACTTGGATGGGCCCTAGAAGCTTTATTGGAGGCCTTGTTATCTATTGTTGCATCTGTTGTTGTAGCGGGAATTGTGTATTATGCAGCAAAAAGTGTTGCTCGTACATTGAGCCGAAAGCAACCAAAAGTTCATTATTATATGGCATATTTAAGTTACGGTGATGATGTGTATATTGGACCAAAACTAAGCTCAAAATCAGCAGCTGCACGATATTTAGCAGTAGGAGGAAATGTGTTTGCAATTAGTTCGGGATATGCATATGATGCATGTAAATCTGCTAGTCCTATAAAAAAAGTATCGTCAAAGCAAAAACATTCGGGTGAAGGAAAAAATTATTATCATTATCATCCGATGATAAAGAAAAAAGTGCAATCACATGCACACTGCTGGTTTATTTAAATGCTAGAATTTATTGCTATACTAACAATGATTATTGATCATGTGGGTATAATTTTTTACCCACATGATTTGATTTTTAGAATAATTGGTAGAATATCTTTTGTTATTTATGCGTATTTGCTTGCTGTTGGAGCCAAAAGAACAAGTAATAAAAAGAAATATTTATTGAGAATTTTGATATTGGCAATTATGTCGCAGTGGGTCTATTATAGTCTTATATCGCACGAATTAAATATATGTTTTACTTTATCAGCAGGACTATTAGTAATAATTATTTATGAGAGTAATATTTTAAGAACTAAGAGATATTTTCTGATAATGAGTGTTTTTGTGATAGCTATGGTTATAGGCTTTGATTATGGAGTATATGGAATTTGTGTAATTTTTGCGTTTTATTATTTTAGCAATAGACCGATGAAAGATATTGTTGTATCTCAGATAATTGTTTTAGCAATATCTTGTTACATATTTGGAATTTCTATGGTACAGTATGTTTCTTTGATTGCATTAATGTTTATTGCTTTTGTTCAAAATAAAAGCCCTAGATATACAAAAATTAGTTGGAGAATAAGATATGTTAATTATTTGATATATCCAATACACTTAATAATATTATTAGTTTTAAAAGAAGTAACTTTATCATAAAAAATCAACAAAAGTATTGAGTAGCAAATTGTTGTAACAAAAATTGTGGTATTAATAATCATATCGAAAAAACACATTAAAGTTAGGAGATAATTATGACTGAATATTATGTATTTGAAATAGAAAATACCAAGTATAAATTAATGTTAGATAAATTGTGCAATTTAAGTGATAGGTTCTGTTTAGTAGAGCCAATTGCGGACACAAAAGATTTTCCAGACGTCCTTCCAGAACCTAAAGGAGAATTGGAAAAGTTTCTAATTGAAAGAAAAAGAACATGTGTCTGGCCAGGAACAAAGATTAAAGTAAGAAGCAAAAACAAAGAGGCAATTCAACATTTTTATAAATGCTCAAAGACTAGTATAGATATATTGAAAAGGTATTCAGATTTCTTTCAGTATGAAGATCAGATGGACATTGCCTTCTTTGCAAAAGAAAACTGTGTTTTATATACAATATCACATGAAGAAATTATAGTGGTGGATATGAAATATTGGAATGACTTTTTTGAAAAAATAGAATGTAAATTAATTAAGAAAAATGTGTAATTGTGTTTAAGTTCTTAAAGAATAGGAAGGTTTGTAGAATATTGACTTATGACAATAAAATGACAATATTTTCGTCTTAAAGTATACGCAAAAAAATTAAAACAGTACAGAAATGAACTACTAAATACAATAAATATCCTGCTTTATAAAGGAGTAAATTTTTGTGAGTAGGAAATAGGATTGTTTAATACAAAATGAAGTGAAAAATAATCCAAATAAAGGAAAAATATATACAAAAGCAGTTAAGGAAATCATATTCAAGAGAGTCAGAAAAAAGAATTATTGATTTGTTAGTGTATTTTAAATACTATTTGCCAGATAAAGAATATAAAAATATGATGGAAGAAATTCAGGTTAAATTAGAAAAACTAAAAGATTTAGTACAACCAAATGCCTTTGATAATATCAGAGGACAAATGGGAATAAAAAGTTTAGAAGATTTATAAATATTAAAAAATCTACCTAAAAAAACAATAAAACATCATTCTTTTGATAAATAAAATTAACAAAAATAGAATAAAATATTGTAATAATTAAAGTAATATGGTAATATACTACTACAGAGATAACCGAATCGATTTCGGTTGAAAGGCACTTACGTTTAGACGTAGGTGTCTTTTATTTTTATAAGTCCCGTTTATTGGACAATCGTTCAGGTATAATTTGAACAGTGGACCGTGTACCCTATCATCATATTTTTGATAAATATAAAAATTATACATAACGGGAGTGATAATCATGCTTAAGATGAAGGACAAACATTACACAAATAACATAGCGGAGCTTCGTAATAAGAAAGACATAAGTCAAACGCAGTTAGCCAATGCAATAGGAGTTGAAACCAGCACAATCAGCAGAATAGAAACCGGTAAGTCGGATCCTTCGGCAGTAACATTGTTTGCAATAGCAAAATGCCTAGAGGTTACAGTTGATGAACTGTACACAGCAAAAACAGCAGAACAGATTAAGTTTGAAAAGGAGCAGGAATTCTTTAAAAGAAATACGAGATACTACGCTTCAGTAAATACAAATGGTAAAAAATAATTAAACGAACAAATTTTCGATATATGGCGTATACGCTATAGAAATGGGTTGCGTTTTTCGATATAGTTTAGTTACATTCTTAAAAGGGGTGTGAGATCAGCTAAGCTAGGGCACGAAAAGTGCTACGGAATACTAGCGTATTATCTGCAGGATTTATTTCCCTTATCAAGCAGGTATTTATTGAAAATACTGATTAAAGGAAGTGAACAGAGGAATGAGCAATTCTATGAAGGTATCATTCTGTTGCAAAGACTGTAAGAGAAGAATGTTTGACTATTATGCAGGAATTTTAAACTTGTCTATCAAATGCAATAGATGTAAAAGAGTTTTAACACTTAAAAAGATAGATGAGAAATATGTAGCAGAGAGAATGATTAACGGAAAACTATTTGTGTGAGGTGTAAAAATTGATTTACAAGTATGGCATTGGAGAGCATGTGTATATCATAGAAAATGGAATGCACATAAAAGAAGTGATAATAGTTAATATAGCCAATGGTTTCTATCAGGTCTGCTTTACGGATAGAAGAGGCTCAATTAAATTAAGAGAGTCAAGACTATATAAGACTATTGGAGAAGCAGCAACAAAGAACAGTGCTGCGAAAAATGAATTAAGCAAATTACATAAGAAAAAAACATACCATTCACCATATGATTACGAATGTGGATATTATGGATGATTGAAAACAATTTATTATAAAAATTAAATAGGCCCACCTGATAAGGGCATGCAGTTATTGAGGTAACTGTAGGAGCACCAGAGACGCAGGGGAAAATCAGTAAGAAGTAGATTTACTTTACAGGATTTCCATTGCGTCTTTTTTTGCGCATAGAAAAACATATATGTAATTAAAGTGTCAGGTGCAGACAACGAACCTTTCTGGTTTTCCAGAAAGGAAAAAGATGTTTTATTACGATATTAAGGAAAGTGGAAAAAGAATCAAGGAGTTAAGAAAAGCAAAGGGATTAACACAGGAAAAGCTGTCAGAAAAGATTGGAATTTCGTGCCAGGGATTAAAGATGATTGAGTGTGGAATAAATGGAGCCAGAATTGACACGTTTGTTTATTTGGCAGAAGTATTAGATACAACAATTGATTATTTGGTTTTAGGCAGAAGTTGTATGGTTATTGATGATGAGTAAAAGGTATAGTGCTACTAACTCTTAATTTATATTTAAAAACAGTATATTAGAAGAGGCTCAAATGAGCCGGCAAACCTCCTTTAAGGCAATGCATGAAATAGTTTCTACTTATTATAACTATAAGTTTGAGGTTGTTGACTATGCCGTGACCCATACTGAAGTATGGTAGCAAGCTACAATACATATACTGGCGACGGGCAGAGGAAAGAAACAAAGTAGTAAGTAATGATTGGCGTGTTATGTTACTGCAACTGCGTCAGACGTGATGCGATGCATTGCAATAGAGGAGAAAATCAGGAGGAATAAATGGAATACAAAGGTTTAGAAGTTGGAAACATAATTAAATCATTAAGAATAAAAAAGAATGTATCTGTATTTGAATTGGCATACAGAGCAAAAATAAGTCAATCACATGTGTATCAGTTGGAAGAAGGAAGTAATAAAATGAGCATCGACCTTTTATATAGGTTGATGGATGCATTAGATACAGATGCAAATACGATATTGGGGATAAAGGAAAAGGATGAAATTTCAGTAGATGATAAGTTGAAAGAGTTAAGCCCTAAAATGAAGGAAACATTGACGGAATTGTTTTTGAGGACAATAGATGGGGTGGAAAATAGAAGATAAATAAAATAAAGATTATATAAAATAAGAGTCGAATCTAAAGCACTTACAAGTATATTTGTAAAAATGTTTTATTCGACTTTTTTCAGTGAAAAAATAATTGCAGATATAACATTTAAGTGACATCACGGAACAAATTATGTGATTTTTAAACCCTGGAATTATTGACTAAAATAGTAAATAAATGTATAATGTGAACAAATATATGAATTAAGGGGGATAAAATGTCAACTATAGTGCTTTATAAGGATAGATTAAATGGTATAAATACTTACATAAATGATGCAGTTAATTCGAGTGATGGTCTAAATACTCAATTAAATTCTTTGAAGTCAATCTTACAGGGGGTAAGTTCTAATTCTTGTAATCTACAAGACACAGTCAATAATATTAGTTCCTCAACAAAAACTGAAAAAGATAAGGTAAAGGATTTAAAGAAACTCAACAAAAAAATAGGTGAGTTTATTTCTGTTACAGTAAAGAAAGATAATTCTGTAAAAGAACAAATCGAGAAAACTAAGGAAGAGTTTTATACAAAATATTCATATTTGAAGCCGGAATGTGAAAAAAATGGATTGGAAAAAGTGTGTGATGGATTAAAAAGTGCTGGAAGCTGGCTTGTGGATAACATTAAAGAGATACTTGTAGTTGGCTTGGCTGTATTAGCAGTAGTTGCCGTAGTAGCACTTGCGATTGCTACATTTGGACTTGGTGCAGTGGCTATTGCTACGTTGGTTGGAGTTGCAGCAGGACTGGCAAGCCAGTTAATAACTGATATAGCCAGTGGATTTGTTACTGGAGAATTCAAATTTAGTAGCATACAGGAATATATGGCGTCAGCAGTAGGAGGCGCAATTGGAGGAATTATAATGTTACCAACAGGTGGTGTTGCTGGTGTTTCAGTATTTGCCAGTAAAGTGTTTGGAAATTTTGCATTGGCTGCAACTGCAGATGTGTTTGTTTCTACATCTTTGAGTGAGGGGATTCCAATGATACTTAGTAAAGAAAGGTTATCTTTAGGTGAGTGGGGAAGTGATGTTGCAGTAGGAACTGCAGTATCATTAGCTTTGGCGAAAGGATTTGATGGATTCACTACAAAATTTAACAAGGGGTTAAAGAACACTGGGTTTAAGATTACGGAAAGATTTGCAGGGAGTCATAGTTATAGAGCTGACTATAGTAGATCTATAAAGAGATTGATACATAGAAATTCTAGTTTTAAGAACATAACATATAAGACATATAGAAACGGATTTATGGCAGAAATGACAGAAAATTTCTTTGTTAATCCAACTAATGGTATGTTAGGTGTAGGATGGGATGAAATAAAAGAATTAGCATTTAATTAGATTGGAGGAAAAAGAAATAATGAAAATATTGGAGTGTTATCAGCCAAGAGGAATAGCAAAATTAGCTTTTTTTGTTTTGTGCTTGGGAATGATTCCTTTCTGTGGGCATTTAGTAATGAAAGATGAAGAAACAAGTGGGTATATAGTGTATGTGCTTTTTTTTATAATACCTATTTTGTTGGGTATACTTGCAATATTTGTATATAGGATATCAGTGATAGATAATTATATTATTATAAGAAAATGGTATGGCAGACGTGTAAAAGTTAAAATTGATGATATCACCAAAGTTGTATTTGCCACTTTAAGTGGAAAGCCTGTGGATGCTACTAGAATTCACATATATAAAGGTAAAAAGAAGGTGTTATCTTTAGATCCTGTAATGGAAAATTATGATAAAATGAAAAATTATCTATTAGACCATATTGATGATACAAAAATAGATACAATTTCGTAGAGATAATATAGACGTGAAAATTGACTATTCAAAGTTTACGGTTTTCAGTATTGATGATATTGACAATAAAATATAAAAATAATTAATAACAGGAGAAAATAAATATGATTTTTGGGGGAAAGGCTGAATATAAGAAAGAAGAGCTGCCGTTTTGTTATATAAAAAACAAAGAGGATATAGAATTAGGTGGAATCACTATTGAGGCTTACGGTAAAATTGACGGTGAAATGAAATATTTATCCGCTACATTTATTTTATCTGACCCGAAAATGTATGACCGTAATGATTATAAGGATATGATGAGGGTTATGGAAGAGACAAAAGATAAAAAGGTAGTTTTAGATTTGAAATATAAAAAGGAACGGTTAGTAGATTTTAAGCTAGATAGTGAGTCGTTGGCAAAAAATCTCAATGATGAAAGGTTTAATAAGATAGAAATTTTGATTACGGGAATTGACAATAAAAGTTTAATGTGTGTAGGAGTTTAAAATAATGAGAAGAAATAAATATGATATCAAAGTTTATACTCGTTATTACATGCGCCTTGTTATACTTTTTTCAATTCTCTTTATTGGGATGCTTTGGGGAACAGTTAGTTTGTACTGTATTGAAAAAAAGCCAATTGGCGTCTCGATTATAGTATCATTTTTTTTCATAATTTTTTTCGGTGGAATAGCACTGTTTCAATATATAGCATTTGCAAGAAAATTATATGTTTATGGCACCAAGATTGTTATAAAAAAGTGGTATGGATTAAGAAAAAAATACTACATTAAAGACATTAATAAAGTTATTTTTGAAAAAAGTGAAGGAAAGATTGTTACAATACAAATTATATCAAATATTACAAAAGATAAATTCATTGATACAACGGAAAATTTTCATAAGTTAAAAAAATATTTATTGATGAATGTAGATGAAGAAAAAATAGTATGTTACATATTAGGGACAAAAGAAGAAGTTGAACTATGATTAGATATAGTTTCAAAATATAGAAAAATTAGAAGATAAAGATATTCTAGAGTTAAGAATCAAACATATAAAAACGTGTATATGGCAGGATTTATAGAAAATATTTTGTCAATCCAACAAATGGATTATTTAGTGTGACACGGGATGGAATAAGAGAATTAGTCTTTAATTAGCGTGGAAGGAAAAGAAAGAAGAAAATTTATAATAGTTCATTAATAAAAATAGACATAGTATAGAAAGAGAGTGGAGAATATGACGCCTGAACAGAAAAAACATGAAGAAGAATATTTTGCAGCTAAAAAGAAATATGAAATGGCTTATGCAAATAAAGCCAAATATTCAAGAGAAAAGGCGGGAGCAGAGACTAAAAGACAACAATTGATAAACAGTATTAATTCTAAAAAATCAGAATTAAAGAAAGTGTCTCAAACATATACGGATTTAACAAAAACGAATGGAAAAGACAATGAAATTGAGAGCCATATTCAAAAAGCGGCAAAGCATTTATCTGCAGCGGCAACGCAGTTTAAAAATATAGGTAAATCCAGTAATGGAAATCAAAAGGATTTAGAGATGGTATTCTCAAGCAAAGTTGCAAAATCAAAGAAACATATATCAGAGGCATTTTCAGGTATTGAGAAGGCAAAGAAGAATCTTTCAGGAAGAAAAACTGCATTAAACGGTGAAATAACAAAATTAAATGGAGAGCTGGCTACTGTTAAGACTAGTATTACAAGGTATGTAACATTGATAGATGAAGCAGACACAACAATGAGGACAGCAAGTGTTGATATGGCGTATCATAAAAAACATATGACCGCTTAATACAAATAAAGTAAGGGTATAGAATGGCAACAATTGCATTATATAAGGATAAACTAAATGGAGTGGGAGGCTTGATAGACAACATCATAAAGTCTTCCAATAGCTTAGATACTCAGTTAGGAACACTTAAATCTACGTTACAGGGTGTAAGCAACAGTACATATAACCTGCAGGATACAGTAAATAGCATAAGTTCCTCTTCCAAAACTGAGAAAGAAAAAGTCAGTGATTTAAAAAAATTGAACAAACAGGTTACAGAGTTTATTACGACTACTGTTAAGAGGGATAATTCTGCACGCGATGAAATCAATAAATCAAAAAAAGATTTTTACGCGAAGTACAACTATTTAAAGCCGGATTGCGAAAAAAATGCCATCGAAAAGATTGTGGATAAAGTTGAAAAGGCAGCTAAGTGGTGTGCAAAACATTGGAAGTTAATAGCCACTGCTGTGATAGTTGTGGTGGCAGTTGCATTAATAGCAACCGGAGTCGGAGCAGGAATAGGCGGAACTATTTTGGTTGGAGCCTGTTGGGGAGCAATAACAGGAGCAGTTATCGGTGGTGTTGCCGGTGGACTGGAAAGTATGAGCCAAGGAGGTTCTTTCCTTGACGGATTTGAAGATGGTGCTTTTTCAGGTGCAGTAGGCGGTGCTATTGGAGGCGCAGCTTTTGCAGGACTTGGAGTTGCCGGATCCGCATTAGGCAAGGGAATCAGTTGTGCATCAAAACTCGGAAAAGCAATAAAGGGAACGGCAGCGGTATCAAAAGTGCTGAGTCTTGGAATGGCTGGGTTTGATATGATTTCTTTAGCTGATATGGCAATTGATAATAAAAATAATCCTATTGCTGATTTGAATAAAAAACTACATTCAAATAAAGCGTATAACATATTTCAAATAAGTGTGTCAGCATTGGCAGTTTTTACAGGCGGAATGACAACAACTATGGCTTGCTTTGTTGCAGGAGTTATGGTTGTTACAATTGATGGATTATCACCTATAGATAAACTTAAAGTTGGTGATAAAGTATTGGCACTAGACGCAGAGACGTTGGACAAGAATTATAAAAATGTCGAAGTTATCTATAAAAGAAAAGTGGATTCATTAGTTCATCTTATCATTGACGATGAGGAGATTATAACAACAAAGAATCATCCGTTTTATGTAAAGGAAAGAGGGTTTGTTGAGGCAACATTATTATGTATTGGCAATGAACTTCTCGATTCAAATGGTGATATACATTTGGTTAATGATATATATAGAGAAAAGTGCATTGAAGATAATTATGTATATAACATAAAAGTCGAAGATTATCATACATACTTTGTCGGTAACTGTGGAATTTTGGTGCACAATAAAAATTGCCCACCACATATGAATGAAGATGGAACATTAAAACCGAATCAGGAATACACTACAGGAGAAAACGGATATACATATAAAACAGATTCTAATGGTAATATTGTGAGTGCTCATGCTGATGAATTAAAATTTAAAACGCATAATGGTAGATTAAAACATAATCCTAACACAGCAGATAAATTACCAGGTGATGATGCGGGACACATATTTGCAGACCAATTTGGTGGCTCTCCGGAACTTGATAATCTTGTATCGCAAAGAAGCACATTAAATCGAGCTGTTAAAGGAGACAATAGGACATATAGAGCGATGGAAAAGAGTTGGGCTGATGCAATGAATAATGGCAAAAAGGTTACTGACATAGATATTAATTTAGCATACAGTGAAGGCTCGTCACGGCCGAGCCGATTTGATGTTTCTTATAAAATAGACGGTAAGTTTGAAATGATAAGTTTTAAAAATTAAGGAGGTATAAAATGTTAAAAGGATTTGAAGACGCTTTTGTTGATGCTCAAGCAAGTGTAATATCGTTAGGCTTGGAATTGTTAAGCAATTCAGGAAAGGAAGCTGAAAAAATATATATATATTTGTATCGAAATGACGAAATGGACTATATAAATTTCTTCTTTGAGAAAGAAGGCAAATTGTATACAAGAGATGATTGGTTTTCATCAGGAGAAATAAGAGATTTTTTTTATTGTGCAAAGGATGATTTAGATAATATCACAAATGTTTGTGAGGCTTATGATGCAAAACGCCCATATGAATTTAGATTGATATACAATGTAATTACTAAAGCATTGGATTCAAAATATAATTATGAGGACATTGTTATAACAGGAGACAAAAACATTTTTGATTTATTTGAAGATTGGTTTGATGAGTGTGGCAAAAACATTACTAAATGATAGGAGATAAATGAAAATGAATGAACAAATTCAAACATTAATAGCCAATTCAAGATTGGCATTTGTACAAGGAAAATATCAGGAAGCACTTGATATAGCAAAAGATGCTATCAAAGTGGATCCTAATAATGCAGACGCATATTTATGTGCTGGAAATGCAAATATGTCATTTGAAAAATATGACATAGCAATTAAATATTATCAGAAGGCCGTAGAGTGTGAACCGGAAAATGGCGACAGATATTTTCATTTAGGATATGCTTTGGCAACTAATTCACAATCAGCGGAAGCAATTGCGATATTTGCAAAAGCAGATGAAATTGGATGTTCTCCGGAGGTTACGGGGCAATTATATAAGATTCTTGGAATGCTTTGTTTTGATTTAAAAAAATATGATGATGCGGTTGTTAATTTATGTAAAGCCGAAACAATTATCGGAATCGATATTGAAATATTACAAAGAAAAGCGTTAAGTTATGGAATGTTAGGCGAATATACGAAGGGGTTAGAAGTTGCAAATCAGATTAAATTATTTGCACCTTCTGAATATTTGGGATATAGAATCGCTAAAGAAATATTGCTGTTACAAAATAGAAATGAAGAAGCAGAGGAAGAAATTGACAGGGCAGAAAGATTTTCCAGACCATGCATGGATTTCTTCATAGATAAGATTTCCTTGGAATTAGCGAAATATACACAAGATAAGGAAAAGGAACATTATAGAAGAGCACTAGCGTACATAAATGATTCATTATACGCAATTAAACCAGAAGTACAGAATGTGGTAGATGCATATATTAATGCTGCAGAGGTTTATGTCCAGTTAGAGGATGGAGATATGGCAGCTAATTGTCTTGGCGCAGCAGAGAATCCGATAGACTCATTTAATGAAGGATTCTCAATTAACAAAATGGAAAGTAAGGAAAATGATGGTCCTATTATGAGACCTAGCGATAGAGAGATTAACAGAGCTGTTGAAGAAGCAAGAAGAAAATATGGTGACAGACGAATTGAACAAATGGGAAGAGAACGAGAAAGAAATGCGTTCAGAAATCAGAATGCTTCAATAGATCATTTAACCCCAATTGATAAGACAGATGAATATGCTTTTGAAAAATTAGACAATGGTGTTGAACCAATTTATTCTCAAGATAATTTGGATCAGATTAATAGATTATATGTGGCAGCTTATACATTAAAAAAAGAGCCGGAGCATATTAAATTATATGCTTCAAGACTTGCAAAAAGTCCAAATCAAGCTAATCAGTATATTGGAAAATATAGTTTGATTAAGGCATTAAAGGAAGAAGGATATGAAAAAATTGATGAAGAATATGAAGATTTGATTAAGTTCTTCAGAAATCAGTCTGTTAAAGATCCTACAGACTTAGCTGCAGTTAGTTTTAGAGTTCAGTGTTATATAGATGTAAAGGATTTTGATAATGCTGAAAAATTATGTTCGTTGCTTTCGGATGAATTAAAAAATCCGCTTTTAGAAGAAATAAATAAAGCTAAGACAGGAGGTACAGAGTAATGGCTCAATTGTCAAAAGACCTGCAACTTGATGAGATTAGGTTTAACAATGCATCAAGAGACATGAAGGCACTTAAGAAAAGAACAAATGAACTTAAGACCAAATTAGAAGGCATGTATGAGAGCCTGGCTAGTGCCATGGATACTCCTGCAGGAAAAGAAGTTCAGTTGGAAGCAAAAAAAACATTGTTAAAGCCAGTTGAAAACATGGCCCTTGTAGTGGGGCATATTTCTGACACTCTAGAGTTGGTTATTGGAAATAATTATTATAAAGATGTTTTTGATGGGTTTGATGAGTTAAAAAATTTATTATAGGAGGGAAAAAACATGGCAAACATGGGAACAACAGGTACAATTAACATCACAAAGGATATGATGGACAAAGCAATTACTGCTATTGATACATATCAGACAACCATTACAAATCTTAATACGGAATTGCTTGCAGAAATTGATGGAATTATTCCTTCATCCTTTTCTGGTTCAGCAGCTACCGGATTTAAGACATTTTATACTAAGAATATTGAACCTAATACGGGTGAAAATTTAACAAAGATGTTAAAATCATTAAAGACTATCTGTGAAACTGTGAAAAAACAGATTCCTGGTGATACTGAGGGTGTTGATGACAAGTTAGGAACAGGAAACACAAATGCAGGAAAGTCAGAAGATAAATAGGAGGAAATGAAATGGCAGATTGTAAAATTGTTAATGCAAATGTAAAAACTGCGGTTACAAATATTAATACAATTGCAGGAAAGTATAAAACAGCAGGAACAACTTTTGAAACAGATTTTAAGGCGGCTATTGCAGATATGGAGGGCGATGCAAAAGATGCGCTTATCGAATTGTTTGATAAGAGTTATAAGGATTTCGTTACTGATGATACAAGTGGCTTGCCGGCAATGATTAAGGGATTATCAAAATTACTTGAAGGAAATCGTAGTAATTTTGAATCAGTAGATTCAAAGATCGCTGCTAGTATAAGAGGTAATAAATAACATTAGTAGGAGAACAAAGTGTAAGTAATACGGCAATAAGTTGAAAATTTTATTGTCGTATTGCTTGTATTAAGAGGTGAAGTATGGCGTTTAGAGTATTATCAGAAAGTGAAGTAAATACGTTAAGTGAAAGACAAAAGAAATTATATTTAGAGGAACTTGAATTGTATCAAGAAAGATGTGCTTTTGTTGATAGGATTGAAGAACTTGAAAATGTTCATTATCCTGAAATCAGGCCAAAATATGTTTTTTTGTCAAGAATAGAACCTGATAAAATTGACGGCGTAATAAATGTCGAAGAATTGCAGATAGTACTTGAAAATGTATTCTTGCCAGAAATGTTAGACGAAAAAGATGATGTCAAAAAAATGGAAAAGATGACATTGGAATTAAGTAAGGCATATCAAATCGAGAAAAACAATGGGATTATTATTCCCAAAACGATAGAAGAAAAATATGATGCCCCTGAAAATAGAGAGGTTGTATTGCCTGAAATAGAAATAGAAAATTTGGAGAGTGAATCTGAGTATAATTTTGATGAGGTTGAAATATCGGATATTTCGGGAGTGTTAACAAAAGCGCATATTTATGAGAAAGAAATACAGTTTGAAGAGGTTGATGTATCAGAATTCTCAGAAGAAATAATAAAAGCAGACATTTATGTAAATGAGATGAAGTTTGAAAATATTGAAATTAAAAATGATGTTTATATTAATACATCGCATCCAGAAGTGAATTTTAATGCAGAAGAAGTCAGCGGTTACGATATAAATTTGAATATAAATGATGATTATGCTTCACCGGATATTTTAGAATATGATGAAGCAGAAGTAGAAATACAAAATACGACTATATTTATTCCAAAGAATGAACAGGTAGAGATGGAACTGATGGATGAAATTGTAGTAAAAAATGAAAATATATTAATAGCGAAAGCAAGCAAGATCGATTATGAAAATGACGAAAATATAAAAGTGTCTGAAATTAATAAAACGGTAATAGCTGCTCCGAACATTGAGATAAATATCACAGATGATAATCAAGTTGAACTGGCAGATGTAAAGATTGTGGAAACACAGGAAATAAAAGAAATTATAGTTGATGCATCAGACATTTCGATAGATGAACCAGTTGTAGCAATGGCTAGTATCGAAAATGAATTTATTTTCAAACAGGATTCTGTTGATAACGGTATTAATGTAAATACTGTAATTCCAGTTGCACAAAGTATTGATTTTGTAAAGCCTGAGCTTGTTTTAAATGACAACAAAGTTTATATAGAAAGCCCTATTATTATAGATGAAAAGGCTAGTGAGAAGATACAACAGATAATAAACAGTATGGGAGATAATCATGAAGAATAATGAGATTCTGGTATCTGTCAGATTTGAGAAAGATACAAATTATAGAGAAATGTCATTTCTTGTAATAAAAGATATTACTTTTAAAGCCTTAATAGAAGCCATTTATTTTGGATTAAAAAAACATACAAATCAGGATGATAAAGAGGAAGGTGGGTTAAGCACATCAGAATGCTATGATTTATTCGACTCCTTTATAAGAACACATTGTGAAATACCGGTTTTGTATGATTCAAATGGAATGCATGGAGTAATTAATTTTACAGAAAAAAATGAAGCTGGAGACGAATGGTTATACAATAGTTCATTGACAGAACTGGGAATAGTAACATCCAGTTGCATACTTATAACCGATAAAAATAAGATTACGCGAAGAACGTTGTTTAAAAATTCCAGCAGTTATATTTTAAGGGAAAAAGATTCGTTGGAATATAATATTAGTTCAAGAAGACTGAATGTAATTGAACCTTCTGTCATTGATATTATTCCACCGAACGATATGCCTAGTAAAAAATCAGGTTCACTAATGGATGTATTGATACCAATGATAATTTCGCTTTTTGGGATGGGCGGACTTAGATTGCTATGTGGATTGTTATCAGACAATTCAACAATGAATAATGCGATGATGATTATGACACTTGCAATGCCGGTAATTTCAGGCGTTACATCATTTTACAACTATAGCAAACAAAAAAGACAGTATAAGGTTGATGTAAAAGAATGGAAGGATAATTATGAAAACTATATTTCAAGAGTGATGAAAACGATTGTTACATGGCAGGATAACGATATTACATATTTAAATAGTGTATATCCTGATATGGAACAGTTATTTTATAAAACAGCAGAAATTGATGACAGTATATTTGCAAGATCACAAAATGATAATGATTTTATGAGGCTGTCTCTAGGAAAGTCGGCAGAGGTTAAACCTTTGTTTGAAATAAAGGCAGAGAAAAAAGATAATATATTCTATGACATTTTTTATAAAACAAAGAGAAAATCTGATGGAAATTTAGGAATAGATATTTTTCTGCCACAACAAAATAAGAAAAAAGAAAAACGAACTTCAGACCAAATAAGTCAAGATAATAAAAATAGATTTTTATTGACTGATTTGGCATATAATTTTGCAAATAAAGGATTAGACGGTGATGAAGTATTAGGATTCAATTACCTTAGAAGTGATAAGAAAGAAAAAAATGGACAACCTGTTATGCCACCATTATTAATTGATTTAAAAAAATGTGGAGCACTAGGTGTTATATCAGATGATAAAAAAATGTCGCAAGATTTTGTGCGTCATTTAGTATATGAATTAGCATATTATCATTCTCCGGAAGATTTGCAGTTGGTATTTTTCTTCAACAAAGAGAATAATGCTAATTTGCAAAATGAGATAACAAAGAACTACAAATATTTACCTCACACAAATGAATTGTTTGAGAACTTGTCTCAGTTTGTCTTTGATAAAGAAAGTTCTGGAGAAGTTTTTGGAAGACTGTCAGGTATAATGAATGAACGTAGCAAGGAATCCGGAGAATCGGAAGGAGAAGACGGTAAGAAAGAAGAAGTTAAACAGAAGCAAATCGTGTGCATAGTATTTTATGATTACGATATAAAAGAAACGGCTTTTTCAAAATATTTGCCGGAAGCTCCAAAAGAGGGAGAAGAGTATGTTAATAAATTAGGGTTAACATTTATTTTTATCCAAAAGCATAAAGATATGCTTCCTAAATATTGCGGAAGCATTGTTGATTTAGATAAAAACATTAAAGATAATAGAAAACTAAGTATGAGATATAATGTATTAAGTCGTGAACAGTTGAAAGCTTTAAGTGAAGATAGTTCTAAAGCTGATGGTGCAGCAAATACAGATAGTCTGATTGAATATAAACATTTTCAAAATAGATTTATCTTTGAGAAGGCTGACAGCTATAAGAACGCATTTGAAAAAGCGTATAGGCAGTTGAGTTCAATATATTATACAAGAATTGCTGAGAACGGAAAAGTTCCGTCAATGGTAACTTTATTCGAGTTGTATGGCTATACATCTAAAATGGTAGATGATGGTAGAATCGTTGAAAATATTAGAAATAATTGGAATGATGTAGATAAGACCACCCATACCACCTAAAAATCCTGATAATAGAACACCAATATAACGATATTTATAGACACTTACACCAGCAGCATCTGCAGCTTGAGGATTTTCTCCACAAGCACGTAATCTTAAACCAGCTCTTGTTTTATTTAAGAAAATAACTGATAAAATCAAAATAATAATTCCAAGATAAGTTGTAATGTAAGCACCTTTAAATAAGATAGGTCCTAAAATTGGAATTTGTGATAAAACAGGAATCTCATGAATTCTAAATGTATTAGAAAAAGGTACACTTGAATTTCCATTAAAAATTAATTTAGCTAAGAAAAGTCCTAATCCAGGAGCTAACATATTAATTGCAGTCCCTGAAATCGTTTGCTCGGCTTTCAAGTTAATTGCTGCAAAAGCATGAAGTAAACTTAATAAAGCACCAAAAACACCTGCAACAATTAAAGCTAAAATTAATAGTAATTGAGGATTTAATGATGCATTTGCTAATTGCATTAAATAAATGAAATAAACACCTACAAATGCTCCCCCAATCATAATTCCTTCCAACGCAATATTAACAACACCGCTTCGTTCACTAAACATTCCACCTAAAGCAACTACTAAAAGAGGAATCGTAAAGACTAATGTTTGATTTAAGACATTTAAAATAATATCCATTATTCTTGACCTCCTTCAACAGCAACTTCTTTTTTATGTTTTTTCTTCTCACGATTTTGTAAATATAAACGAATCATTAAAGCAAATGAACTAAAGTAAATAATA
>OGCO01001641.1_pt1 | contig 32504 bp, 29 predicted proteins | sample 1570171 | NCBI WGS metagenome assembly OGCO01 (sample SAMEA4370583, study PRJEB24528) | human gut metagenome
GGTTACGAGGTCTGCGAAGCAGGAAGCCCATTGGCTTTAGACAATGGGTAGTTCACTCTCGTTCAGATGTTTACCGCATTTGTGCTTTCCACGATCAGCATGTTTGTATTCGGAGAGACTGATTTTCAGGTTACGACCAAGGGATGGCTCAGCGTCTTATATCTCGCTGTGATCAGTACGACCATCTGTTATCTGCTTCAGACCGCTTGTCAGAAGTACGTGGAAGAAACAAAAGCAGCCATCATACTTTGTATGGAGTCCGTATTTGGAACGATGTTTTCCATTATCATTCTGCATGAAGTGATCACACCACGCATGGTGGTCGGCTGTATCATTATCCTGATTGCCGTAATTATTTCCAATCTGTCGGAATCCGGCGGAGAAGGAAATGGGGAAAACTTGCAAAAGGCAGGAGAAACCGCATAGTAAATGTGAAGCAAACAATGAGATAAAAAAGCTCCCGGGAGGAACCACCTCCCGGGAACTTTTTTATCTCAGTCGAGAAGACTCTCACTTTTATATGTCAGCTTTCGCTGACCAAAATCACGCACCAAGACTCACGTGCGTTCGACTTGAAATACAGAATGATTTTTTACAGGAATATATACTTCAGGATGAACAGCACTGCCAGAATATACATGAGCAGGCTGATCTTCTTCTTTTTCGCATTACCTGTAATCACGTTTAATACGACATAAGAGATAACGCCCATAGAGATACCTTCGGAAATGCTGTAGAAGAACGGCATTGCCAGAATACAGATATAACATGGAATTGCCTCAATGACATCATTAAAGTTGATGTTTGCCACATTTGTCAGCATGTAGAATCCTACGATTACCAGTGCCGGAGCTGTCGCGAAGGACGGGATGGCAAGGAAGATCGGGGATAACAGCAGAGACAGTGCAAACAGTACGGCGGTTGTAATGGAAGTCAGACCGGTACGGCCGCCTTCGGATACACCGGAAGCACTCTCTACGAAAGTTGTGGTTGTGGAAACACCGAGAACAGCGCCTGCAGTAGTACCAACAGCGTCAGCCAGTAACGCACCTTTGATACGCGGAAGCTTGCCGTCTTTGTCCAGCATGCCTGCTTTGGTAGATACACCGATCAGAGTTCCGATGGTATCAAACATATCTACGAATAAGAAAGCAAACAGGATAACCACAAAGTTCAGTGATAAGATACCGGAGAAATCCATCTTACAGAAGATCGGAGCAATACTCGGAATGGACAGACCGTTGCTGAAATCCGGGATCAGCGTATAGAAGCCAAGATCCGGGTTTGGAACATACAGTCCGACACCCTGACAGATCAGGCCCAGCGCCCAGGTGATCAGGATTCCCCAGAGGATATTTCCTTTGACATTTTTAATAACCAGAGCACCGGTGATGATGATACCGATGATGGCAAGCAGAACTGTGATTCCTACATCATGGAACGTAGCGCTTACGCCATTTACCTCATTGTAGCCATCGACAGAGAACAGCTGAAGCAGTGTGGAACCGCCGATGACGATATGTGCGTTCTGCAGGCCGATAAATGCGATAAACAGACCGATACCAACGCTGACTGCAGATTTCAGATTCTGCGGGATCGCATTGAAGATAGCTTCACGCACGTTTGTCAGGGACAGAACGATGAAGATGATACCTTCCGCGAAGACAGCAGCCAGAGCATACTGCCAGCTGTATCCCATGCCGAGCACGACGGTATAAGCGAAGTACGCATTCAGTCCCATACCCGGTGCCAGGGCAAACGGATAGTTGGCAAACAGCGCCATTGCGAGTGTACCAATAAATGCAGCCAGTGCGGTTGCAGTGAAGACAGCTCCGTGATCCATACCGGCGGCAGACATGATACTTGGGTTGACTGCCAGAATGTATGCCATGGTCATGAAGCTTGTGATTCCGGCAATAATCTCAGTTTTGACATTTGTGCCGTTTTCTTTGAGCTTGAAAAATTTTTCTAACATAACTTCCCTCTCCTTAGTTTGTTAAATGAAATGAGTAACTCACACATTATAGCGTTTTTCCGGGAAGAAAGAAAGAGCTTTTTTACGAAATCATACGAATATTTCCGATCATTACAGTATTTATATGTATACATTAGAAACAGTAATGCAATACAGAAATACAGCTTATAAAATTCCATGCTCAATTTACAGTTTCTTTTTCAGCATCTCCGGATTGGAAGCGTAGGAAAGCGCGGTCTCAGGAGCCACTGTGCCTTCTCTGACCAGCAGCTGAAGGCTGTAATCCATCGAATGCATGTCTTCTTTATTCGCCGAGTAGACGGTTCCGTCAATCTGCGGGATCTTATTATCACGGATCATATTCCGGATGGCAGGGGTAACCGTCATGATCTCAAATGCAGGAACCTGCGTGCCGTCCAGGGCAGGAACAAGCTGCTGCGAGATCACCGCCTGCAATACCATGGAAAGCTGTACGGCGATCTGCCGCTGCTGGTTTGCCGGAAATACATCAATGATGCGGTCAATGGTATTGGCTGCACCGATGGTGTGAAGCGTGGAAAAAACGAGATGACCGGTCTCTGCCGCAGTCATGGCGACATCCATCGTTTCATAATCACGCATTTCGCCCAGCAGAATAACGTCCGGGCTCTGGCGGAGGGACGCACGCAGCGCATTGACATAGCTGAGTGTATCGATACTGATCTCACGCTGACTGACGATACTTTTGTCATGCCGGTGCAGGTATTCGATGGGATCCTCCAGCGTGATAATATGCTTTTCCATCGTGTGGTTGATCTGGTTGACCAGACACGCAAGCGTGGTGGATTTGCCGCTTCCGGCAGGACCGGTGACCAGAACCATGCCCTTGGAGAGACCGGCGAATTTCATGACCGGAGCAGGAATACCGATGTCTTCCGGGCGCGGCAGCTCAAACGTGATGACACGGATGACCGCAGAGAGTGCACCACGCTGCTTGTAAGCACTGACACGGAAACGGGAGAGCCCCGGAATGGCAAATGAAAAGTCATCATCTCCCCGTTCCAGAAGCGGCGAAAGGTCACGGGCCTGCGCCAGTTCATAAAGCTGTTGTACAAACTCACTGGTCTGCGGCGGCATGAGCCGTTCCCCCTGTTCTCTTAAAATCCGGCCGTTGGCCCGGTAGGATACCGGCAGACCGGCGATGATAAAAATATCCGAAGCCTGGTCGACGACGGCTTTTTGCAATAATTCAATCACATTCATCTGAAACACCTCATGTATTGTTACAGTTCACTCATCATATGTATTCAAATATTAATCAGTTGCAGTACGGTCACTTCCAAGAACCGGAAGCGTTGTTTGCTCTTCCCAGCCGGAGACTGCGGTTTCCCGCCAGGCGGTGATCCGGCGTGTGTGGGATGCGGCATCTGCACTTACGGTCAGCTGCAGATTCTGGCTGTCACTTACCGGGATCAGGGCAGTGATTTCAAATACCGGGCGTTCTGCGTCCTGCCGTTCTACAGAAACGGAGATCGCAGGTACAGTTCCTGCAAGTGCTTCCAATGCCGGCTCCGGTGTCTCCGATTCCAGCGCCTCATCAATCTGTGCCAGCAGGGCAGAAGCCTGTGTACTGGCAGCAGCGTATTCGGTCTGGTGTTTTGCCAGCGCCTGACTGTAGGACTGATCCCGCAGGGCACTGGAGAGCGTCAGTGCGGCGAAGGTAACCAGACATAAAATAATGAAAATGACCAGCAGATAAGACGTACCGATCTGAAATCCGGGCATGGAATCCGGACGTTTTTTGCGTTGCATCGTCACGCACCTCCTTTGCCGGGAACCGGACAATAGTCTGTTTCCGTGGAATAGATCACGGGATCCTCATCCGGAGTGTTGCCATTCAGGCGCGAAGCCGTAAAACAGCCATGCAGCAGACGACCGGAGGGCTGTATCCGGATCTGCAGCGTGTAAGCAGCATCCACATGTGTGCAAAGCTGCCAGCTACTGTCGTAGCAGAGCGTGTAATCCGCGGAACCGTCCGGCTGCCGGGTGCAGCTGACCCGGTCACCAAAGATATCCGTAAAGTCCCCGCCGCTCAGAAAAATCTCCGTACAGCCGGATACCTTTTCCAGAGCGGCATTCAATTCCTGTGTCTGACGGCTGATCTGATGTGCACGTGCAAAGAACTGTACACAGACGGCAGAAGTCAGACTGAAAAATAAAATTGCAATGATAAGTTCCAGCAGAAACAGGCTGGAACGCTTGGCTGGTGTTCGTTTCATAATATACTCCTGTAGGTCATCGGCTGCTCTTGATGCTGACGTAAGTATCCGACAGATTGCCATTACTGTCTGTGCAGGACAGATGGAACAGCCCGTCACGGGATTCTTCAAAGGAAAATCCATCTGTGGCGAGGATTTCCCGTCCGTCGCCGGCAGAAGCCGCTACCCCTTCTTTGATAAAAAGTTCCCGCAGATATCCGTCGTATGCGTAGAGGTATGTCACGTAGGACTGTCCGGAGTATTCCTGCCGGATCAGGATGGCATCCTGGCCGTCGAAAGTTCCTGCATCAATGGCGTCACTGCTATCTGCCTGATGCAGCTTTTCCGTCACATAAGACAGCGCGGTACAGCTGGCATAAGAATCCTCTGAGGTGTGGACCTGGCGGCTGTAAGAGCCGGAAGCCAGAACGACCAACGCCACAGAAGACGCAGCCAGTGCAAAAAACAGAGCCAGAGGAAAGAGAAAATCTATGACATGTTTTCGTTCCGTATATTCTTTTCGATACATCGTCATACCTCCGTTTCTATCGTTCGATCACTGTAATATCCGGCAGCAGATTGGCACCGCCGATCTGATAATCCACAAAAAACAGATCCGTATCATAGCGGATGCCGCAGGTATCCTTTAAGTCCTGCAGTGTCTCCGGGTAGCGCCCTTCCAGCGCATAATATTGGGTAACACCCCGCCAGAGCGCATGCTCCAGGCTGTTTTTCTGTTCCTGCCGTGTGCGGTTGGAAATCCGTGTGATTCCCACGGAGAACAGTCCGCAGATAACGACGAAGATCAGCAGGGAGAGACAGAGATTCCGGAACGGGTGCGGAGACTTCCCGTGGTAAAACCGCCGGTTGTCAGGTACAGGTATCATCGCAGCCACCTCCTAGAGTCCTGCCATGATGCCAAGCAGCGGCAGCATGACAGAGAGCAGAATGATGCCAACGATCACCGACAGGATAATGACCAGTGTCGGTTCGAGGACAGCGAGAAAAGAAGTGATATGTTCCCTCAGTTCTTCCTCGCAGCGGTCCGCAATCTGCTCCATCACTTCATCCATCATGCCGGATTTCCCGGCGATGGCAGTCATACGGGCGTAGACACCGGTGAAAACCTTTGTTTTTACAAGTGCACCGGAAAACTCTGTGCCCTGTTCGATTTCGGCACAGCACTGATCGATCCGTTCCAGGTAGAAGGGATCCTCAATCAGATTTCTGGAAAATTCCAGACCACGTTCCGGTGTCAGTCCACTTTTCAAAGCCAGTGCCATGGCACCGGCGAAGCGGCAGCTGTCGGAACAATCCGCGATCTCACGGAAATGGCGGAAACGGTGTCCAAGTTTTCCGGCCAGATGACGGCCTTTTTCGGTACGGGTCAGCACGATACCGACTGCAATTACAGCTGCGATCAGGATGACAAATACCAGGGCATAGCGTGACAGAACGCTGCCAAGCAGCAGGATCCCTTTGGAGAGACCGGTCATCTCGGTGCCAAGCTGTACAAATACCTGCTGAAAGACCGGCATGACTTTTGTAATCAGGATTACAATGACTACCAGCATCAGAATGATCATGATCAGTGGGTAGGACAGGGAACTGCGGATGCTCCGGCTCAGACTTTCTTCCCGCTGATAGTGTGCGGACAGAGATTCCATGACATCGTCAAGCCGCCCGGTTTCTTCTCCGATGGCAGTCATATGAATCAGATAAGAGGGAAATACCCCTGTCCGGCTCAGCGCATCTGCGAAGGTGCCGCCGGATTGCATGGACTGATACATGGTGTCCAGCAGAGTCTTTTCCGCATCGTTTTGGGTATCTTCCATCAGCAGTTCCAGCCCCTCCAGAGCTGAAATGCCGGATCGCAGGATCATACCCATCTCACCGCAAAAGGATGCGAGTTCCTGGTAAGACAGCGATTTTTGCTGTAAATGTTCCATTCTGTGTGCCTCCGTTCTTTTATCGTTTCTGAAATCAAAAGTTATACATAGCTGCTTTTTTATGAAAAGGTTTTCCTATGGAATAACTGTGAAATTTCCTTATTATATATAAGTGTATTTATAAGTGCATCTGAAATGCAGCAAAGGTGTACGGACCGGTGTCCGGGATCAGTATGTATACTTTGTCGTATAGTTGGAACCATCGCCGACATATTTCTTTACATTTGCCGCACTGTTGCTGGCAGCCAGCGTCGGATCCATCAGGGACCAGTGCCTGCCGTCGAACTTGATGATACCGTCCACCCAGCCGACTTCATCCACATAGCAGCTGATCCATGCGTGGTAGACCTCACCGGAATAGCCGACATCCAGTTTGGTGGGGATACGCTGGGAACGCAGCATGGCAGACATCAGAGAGGCATAGTCAAAGCAGATGCCTTTCCCGGTGGCCAGAGTATCATCCGGTACCGGGACATATCCGTAGGGAACCGCGTCCGCTTTCTCCTGGTCGTAAGTAATATGCTTGATCACAAAATTATAAATATTGGTAACAACATCCAGATCCGAGGAAGATCCCTCCGCCAGCGCTTCGCCTTTTGCCACGCAGGCCGAATCCTGTGTGAAGTTCACATAGAAATTCGGATACAGGAAAGGGGAAAATTCATCGCGGATGCTCACATCCAGATCCTGGGTAAATGAAATCGCATACAGGTTGTTCTCCACAGACACAGATTCGAGCAGCGTGATCTTGTAAGAACCGCTCCCGCCGGGCAGCGGATAGACGGAATCCGTATCAGAATCTGTCACCGGATAGGTGTATTCCGTGCCATCCGGCAGCGTCACCTGTAGCTTAACCTTTTCATTACTGCCGGTGTATCGCAGCATGACATAGCCGTCCGAGGTGTGCGAAGCATCCACAGATACGATGTCACTGCCGTAAGTCACGATCCCGTCCGCCTGTGGAACCAGCACCTGTGCCGTGGCATCCCGTGTGCCGTCCGCCTGTGCGGTCTGTACGGAAGCATCCGCACCGGAATCAGAATCATGGCTATCCGGAGAAGAACAGCCGGTCAGTGCGATGCAGATACACAGCATGCACAGAAACAACAGAAGCAATCTGTTCCGAAGAAAGCGGTCTGGCCGATACGATATAGAGTTGTAAAAGTCCACGAAATCAGATGCCCCCTCTCTGTTGGTTGAGAAAATATATCAGCTGGGAGTCAATCCCCCAGCTGATATAGCCTCCGGCAGGATTGCAGAGGTGCGCAGTAGAAGTATGTCATGCAATTGCATGACGCGCACCTCGCAGCAAGAATGCCGAGGAATTCTTGAATTGTTACATTTAATGAGTTGTGTAATTGTAAGTATAGCATATCTGACGGGCAGACGCAAAACGAATCGCAGGAAATGCCTTAGGAAACGGAACGGAAATTGTCATTGACAAATTATTAGACTGATTTTAAAATAAAAACAGACAAGGAGAAATCGTTAAAAGGGAAACGAGGAAAAACGAATGAATGAAAAAACAGCAATACTGAATGTTCGGATGCTTGGGGATTTTTCTATTACATATGAGGGGCGCCAGGTGTCATTCGGAAAAAACACGACGACAAAAGCGATGAAACTGCTCCAGATTCTTATTTATTATGGCGAGCAGGGCATTGCACGTGAAAAGTTGTTAAATGCACTGTATGTGAGAGAAGAACTGGCAGATGCGGCGAATAATCTGCGTGTGACAGCACACCGTCTGAAGAAAATGATCATAGATGCGGGACTACCGGAACATGACTATATCGTCATCAAAAAAGGTATTTACAGATGGAATGCACCGGTTCCGACCGTTGTGGATGCGAGAGAATTCCAGAAGATGTATGAAGAAGCGCAGAACTGCGCAGACACAAGACAGAAGGAAGAACTGCTCAAGCAGGTCTGCGACATGTACCGCGGAGAATTCCTGCCGGAGATCTCCGGTGATGAGTGGGTACTGCTGGAGAGTGTACAGTATAAGAAACTGTACAGCAATGCACTGAAAGAACTGTGCGACGGTCTGATCGAAAAATGCGACTACGAGGAGGCATTGCTCTTCTGTGAGCCTGCATGCCGCCTGTATCCGTTCGATGAATGGCAGAGCATCAAGATCGAATGCTTCCTTGGTATGAAACGTTACAAAGAAGCGATGAAAGAGTATGACGACACGGCGAAATTGTTCTTTGAGGAGCTGGGGATCAGCCCTTCCGAACGTCTGATGGAACAGTTCGACCAGATGAGCAGCCAGCTGAAACATGTGAAACCGAAAGAAATCCAGGATATCAAGCAGCGGCTGAAAGAAGAGAAAGGACAGGGCGGTGCTTACTATTGCAGCCTTCCAAGCTTCCGTGACAGCTACCGTCTGGTGACACGTATGCTGGAGCGAAGCGGTCAGTCTGCATATCTGATGCTGTGCAGCTTGACAGACGGCAAAGGACATCCGCTGGAAAAACCGGAGAAGCTGGAGCTCCTGTCAGAAGAATTACAGAATACGATCCAGCATTGCCTGCGAAAAGGAGATTCCTTTACCAAATACAGTCCGTCACAGTATCTGGTACTTCTGATCGGAACGAACAAAGAGAATTGTGGACTGATATTTGACCGTATCCGGAAGTATTTTGCCAGAGAGCACAGAAGCTGGAACAAATATGTGGAATTCTATGTATCTTCCGTGGCAGAAGTGGATAACCTGGATACCCCGATTCAGTTCCGAAATGATGATAGCGGCTGGAAGTAACATCTGGAAAAGATGGAAGAGACAGCGCAGCAGTTGATACAACAGACGGAATATGAGGGGGAACGAATATATGGAACAGAAGCACCCGATTGCCTGGCATGTTCCAAATCTCATTAATATCTGCATCGACAGCGTGGAAGACGGAGAAATGACGGGGAAAATCTATCATTGCTATAGCGAAGAAGCGATAGCTTTCAGCAATATCATCCGGATGATTGAGACAGTAGAAGAATTTTTTGATTGTCTGCAATTTCCCCAGGCAGCTACACAGACACGTTCTTTTCACAGAAAAGAATCTGTACAGAGACAGAAACTGGAAAAGAAGCTGGAACAGGAACAGATATTACAGATGCGGGGACAGAAAGGAACCTTTTTATTAAATGTAAAATATCGTCAGAATTCATCCTGGCAGGGATTTCTCCAATGGGTGGAAGAAGACGAAGCCTGGCAGTTTGCCAGTGTACTGGAATTTATCAAAATATTAAATAACGCTTTGGATTAGCGAAAACAGAGATCTCCATCACATCATTAAAAAAGATGTGATGGAGATTTTTTGTTAATAAAAACGTGAAAAATATTACAAATTATTACACGATTGCAGAAAAACGTGAAAAAGTTAAAAAAGTTAATATCGTAACAGGGAATGTAATGTTTCCTGTAATGTCAGATGAGATAGAATACCAACATAGAACGAAGCAATGAGTTAAGAATAAAAAAGAAGGTACTGACATGAGTGAAAGACAGAAAAAAACCGAGACATTTATTATAAAAATCATGAATCAGCAGAATTCGACCTGGCAGGGAAGTGTAACCTGGGTAGACGAGCAACGCGAACAGTACTTTCGCAGTGCTCTGGAGCTGCTCAAGCTGATAGACGGAGCACTGGTAACAAAGAATGACAGCGAAGATACATGCAGTGATAAAAGATAGAAGGAGGACGCCATGAAACATACAAAGAAGAAAAAACTACTGGCATTTGTGCTTTGCATGGTGTTGGTGTTGAGTACAGCGATCACAGCATTCGCTGTTGATGGAAACTTTTATTATGTGCCGAAGGATACCGTGGAATTATCCCATGAAATAATGAAAGATGGTGCATCGCAGGGAACTTTATATGCGACCGTACCGGGAGGCACATTCAAGTCAAGTACAGACAATGCCGAGCTGCAGATGGATATGCAGGAAGAGACATCAGAGTCTACGGTACTGGAAGCTGTTCAGACAGAACTGGAGAATACAGGCAATACCGGATATACTGTTCATCAGGCAGTTATGGGAGATGTTTCCTTCCGGATCAGCACAGAAGATAAAGCACAGATTCCGGAAAAAGCAGTTAATTTCCGGTTTGAAAATACATCCCTGGATACAGCGCATGCAATGGGATTTGTATATGACAGTTCTGATGAGACAATTACTTTATATGAGCTGAAAGAAGATACTCTTCAATTCGAAGAGGATATAAAATTGGAAACAGAGACAGTTGTGGTTGGTTGTTTTGATGTAGTTGAAAAGACAGCAGAAGAAAAAGTGGAAGATGGTACTAAACCAGAAGATACAAAAGCGTCAACAGGAGTTGAAGCAATTACACAAGAAAGTAATAATATTCAGGTTGCTGATGTACAGGGAACAGTAAGTATTATTGAAAATTACGGAAAACTGACAGCTAATTACAGTGATACAGCAGTAGAAGTTGGATATGTCTGGTATCGAAGCATAAATGGTGCAACTGAGGAACAACAGATTCCAACGCAGTATTACAGTACGACAGGTACAAATCTCGGAAAAGATATTAGCACTGATGGAAAAGACCTCTACATTGCATTGAATGGTGGAGCACTTAAATACAACGGAAATGAAACAGTTAATTATAAAGTAGAAGCTTATGCTAAAGATGATTTGAATGAGTACGGATTGCCAAAGGAAGGAACAACGGCACTTGCAACAAGTTCCGTGTATAATGTAACTGGATATTATGAGGTTCAGAATGGCAGTTTTGAAACACCTTCTGTTACAAAACTTCATTCAAATAATACGAACAACTGGCAGTTCTCAAATGAAAATTATAAAAGATTAGACGGTGTTTGGCAGACAACAGGTACACATGATGCAGAAGATCCCAGATGGTCTGATCCGGATGGCGCGGATATCGAAATTGTTACGACATTAGGACCATCATTAAAATTTCAGGAGTACGACGATCAGAGATATAATTGGCATGGAGATGAGATAGCAGCAGATGGAAATCAGTTTGCAGGACTTAACTGTGCAGCCGCCGGAGCATTATATCAGGATGTCCTTACGACACCTGGAGAAGTTTTAAATTATCAGGTGGCACATAGAGCACGAGGATCGAACGGAAATGATAGCTCTGCGGTAGAAAATGATACAATGTATGTTGTTGCAATGTCCAGTGACCTGGCTAAAAATATTACGACTCAGGCTCAGGTGTTAGACGTTGTCAATAATAAGGAAAAGTATCCGGGAGCAATGGTTGCTACCTATACAGACGGAGATCGTTCTTGGACAACTCATCAGGGAACTTATACTGTAGCAAGTAATCAGTATTCTACACGTTTCTTCTTCGTTGCAGGTAGTACAGCATCCAATATTGATACAGTCGGAAACTTTATTGATAATGTAAGATTTACACGAGACAGATTGACACCTGTAGCAGGTACAGCAAATATTACTGTAACCAAAACCATTACCGGTTTGAACGCTGCAGATGCAGAAACATTGGCTAAGAAGCTTTCATTTAAAGTAGGAAATGTAAGCACCTTATCATATAATGATATGACCTGGACATATGAAAATGGTGTTTACAGAGGAAGTACGATTGTAAATATTCCACAGGATAAATGTGGTGACATCAATATCGAAGAAACAGGTACATTAGATGTATCGGGATATACTAGAAATACATCTATATTCGTAGACAGTACAGTAGCCGGAAGCGGAATAACTTCTACAAATATGAACATTGCAGTTGGAAATTCCAGGAGTGTAGAATTTAAAAATAACTATTCTCAGAATGGAGGTTCCGGCGAAACTGTTGAAAGCAAAATGTTACATGAGAAGTACATCAAACGTAATACTGATGGTACATATGACATTACGCTGAATGCTTCCGGAACAATCGGCTCCGATGTAAAAAAAGCTTTTGTTGATATTGTATTGGTGGTTGATACTTCTGGTAGTATGGAAGGAGATAATTTAACAAGTACAAAAAATGCAATTAACGCCTTAGTAGATGCCTTCGATGCAAAAAAGGAAACAGTAGATACAAAATACAAATTAGTCACCTTTAGTTCATCAGCTAAAACAAAAACAGATGATTGGGTTAATGGAATAAACCTGAAGAAAGAAGCAGGAAAATTGTCCGCAGATGGCGGAACCAATTACGACCAGGGATTAACAAAAGCTGCCACCGCAATAAATAGCAGTAGTAGAGAAAATGCAAAGAAAATTGTCATTTTCCTGACAGATGGAAAACCGACTTACTATGGAACAAAACCATATGGATATGGAAATGAGACAAGCAAAAAAACGCTTGAGGCTGCAGTAAGATCTGCTGGTAAGATTAGCTGCGAGAAGTTTTATGCAGTTGGAATTGGACTTCCACCTTCTATTAATATTTATACACATGATGAGTATAAAACATGGCGACATTATTATACTTGTCCAGATAATGGAACTTATTCTAATGGATACGATATTTATGAGCAAATCAGTGGTTTAGATATTTTAAATAGGCTATCTGGAGCAGTTAGTGCAAGTACCAAAAGAGCTATTAATTATTCGGATCCTTCCGATCTTACAAAAGAATTCACTAGTATTGCAGGTGACATCTTAACTCTGGCATGCTCAGAGGTTACAATTACTGATACATTAAGCCAGTATGTTGATACAACAGCTAATACAAAAATTAAAGTAAATATCGCACAGAAAAACGCAAATAATTACACAGATGTGCCAGGCAATGGACGTGAATTTACATTAACGGATGGTTCTTTAACTGGTGGTGAGGTTTACGAAGGTAGTGATAAAATTGCTACGGTAAGTTATGATAAAGATAGTAAAACTGCAACACTAAAATTTGAAAATGATTATACTTTCAAAAAAGATTACTATTATTATCTGTCCATCACAAATGTTGTGCCAAACCAGACTGCATTTGATAAGTATCAAAACGATGGTTATACAAACCAAGGTGATGATTACACAGATGCATCTTTAAATGGTTATTCTGCAGTTGGAAATGGAACATCATCAAAACAGGCAGGTTTCTATTCAAACAGCCAAGCAACGATTTCCTATAAGTGGAAAGATAGCAACGTTACAGAAAATTATAGAAAACCAGTTGTTCAAGTTGAACAGATTAATGTTAACAAAAATTGGGTGGGAATCAGTGATCCAAAGGATACCGTTTTAGTACAGTTAATTGATAAAAGTGGAAACCCAGTTTCGGGACGCATACTTGAATTGTTACCTGGAAAAAATTACAGTGGTTCTTTCACTGTAGAAGAATCAGATAACTATGGCGGTATTCGTGAGTTGAAGCTGGATGACACTGGAACAATTAATTATAATGGTCATAGATACAGTATGATAGCACCAGATGGAACAACAACCATCAGCGGAACAACATATACAGTAACGTATAGTACATCTGGTAATAGTTATACCATTACAAATACCAAGAACACTCAGAAAATTAAAATCCTGAAGACAAGACATGCGGAAGGTACATCTGATATTTATCTGAAAGGTGCAGAATTTACGCTACTAGACAATAATGGAAACCAAGTGACTATTGGTACAAATACAAATGGAACATATATTTCTGGTGAAGACGGTCTAGTATTAGAGGGTGATATAACTTATGGAACATATATATTGACCGAGGTGAAAGCACCATCAGGTTATACCAAACTGGCAGATCCAATTACTGTAACAGTAAATGATGATGGTATTACAGTTTCAGAAAATACAAATGTAAAGATTGAAAAACAAAATAATACCTACATCATTACGGTAGCAAATAATTTGCTTTATGAACTGCCTCATACCGGCGGACCTGGAATCTTCTTGTATATGATCGGCGGAATGCTTCTTATGGGAGGCGCAGCATGGATCTTATATAAAAACAAACGCAGGGAGGTGCTGAAAAGATAGGATTTTATAACTCGACTTTTCAGCGGCCTGCCGCCGCTGGCAACAACAAATCAATTTAACTATCTTCCCGAAACGGGACAAGATAAATGGGTAAACCCCAAAAAGAAAAGGAGAAAACGAGATGAAAAAGATGAAAAAAATCTTAGCAGTGATTTTATCACTGGCAATGGTACTCGGAATGAGTATTACCGCTTTCGCAGCAAAAACAGGCGCAACGCTTGAAGTAAAAGGTCTTGCAACATATGCAGAACAGAAAGTAGATATTTATGAAATCTACAGATTAGATGCCAATGATAATGGCTGGGTAGCAGCAGATTGGACAAAAGATACAGGTGTGACACCGGAAACATTAAATACTGAAGCTGTGATTTCAAAATTAAAAACTGAAGCTCTGAAGACAACAGCTACTGCTACAAAAAATTCTAAAGAGATTTCAACAGGAAAATTTGCTAGCAATGTTAATTTTGAAAACTTGCAGGCAGGTGCTTATTTAGTAATTGTTACAGATTCTGTTAATAAAACAGAATACAGCACAATGGTAGCAAAAACATATAAGTATGATGAAAAAAACAATCTGATTGCACCATTAGATGCATCCGTAGTTGCAAAAGCAAAAGGATATCATACAGGCAAAGAGGCAGATAAAACAAACGCTGAAGTTGGAGATTTAGTTACATATAAAGTAAAAACAACAGTTCCTTATCAGGAAGTAAAACCGAATGGTCAGAAACTTGTAACTGAATTCAAGGTATCTGATAACTTAACAGGTGCTACATTCTACCTTAAAGGAGATCCTGTAAAAGGAACAGCTGCAGTTAATACAATTACTGTAAATGGAGTAACAGTTGAAGGATTCGCAAAACTGGATGAAAGTTTACATGGACAGAGCTCTTTTAATCTTGATTTAATGGGTCTTGTAAAAGATGATAACACATATGCAGGTCAGGAAGTAGTTATTACTTATACTGCTCTGGTAGATAAAGCAAATACTGTTGCAAACAAAGCTACCTCTACACAGGATCCGAAAGGTACAACTACAAAAACATATTCAGGTAATGCAAAAATTACAAAATTAGAAGTTAATACAACACATGTATTAAAAGGTGCAGAGTTCGTTGTATACAGAATGAACGGTGCCGTAAAAGAGTATGCTGTAATTGATGCTAATGGTTGGATTACAGGTCAGTGGATTGCAGAAACTACAAAAGATGAAGTTCCGGCTGGATTAGGAACAACACTTACTACCGCTGATGACGGAACTGTTACTGTAAAAGGTCTTAAAGCTGGTGATTACTATTTCAAAGAGGTAGTTGCTCCGGATGGATACAGCATTAACAATAATGATATTGCATTTACAATGGCAGAAACAACAGATGAGACTACTGGAGTAGTTACAGGCGTTGCTCCAACACAGCCAGAGCTTATCAAAATGTACGACTCCAAACTTTCCGCTCTTCCATCTACCGGTGGTATGGGTACTACACTCTTCACAATCGCAGGTTGTGCAATCATGGTTGCAGCAGCAGGATTCTTCTTCGCTAGCCGCAAAAGAGTAAACAAATAAATAACGAATCAGTAAGTTTTACTGAATAAAAAAGGTAATCCGGGGCGATAGCCGCCCCGGATTAATAAAAAATGTGGTATAATAGATATGCCACCATAAATTAATGAGATACATACAACAACAAGGAGAGGCCGGATGAAAAAGAAAGTAAGTAAATTTTTTATAGTCATTATATTTTTAGCCGGATTGTCCTTATTGCTGTATCCTTTCGTAGCAAATCAGTGGAATAATCACCGACAGAAACAGCTCATCAGCAGTTATGAAGATAACCTCACACAGATGACAGAAGCCGGAGATATTGATTATGCGAAGGAGCTGAAGAAAGCACAGGCATACAACGACGCACTGGTACCGAGTATCCTGCCGGATTCCTTTGCTGTGGCGGATGCCAGAGAGGAAGAAGACAGTACCTATATGAATTGCCTGAACCTGACCGGGGACGGCATGATGGGAATCGTAGAGATTCCAAAGATCGCCATCAAGCTTCCGATTTATCACGGAACAAGTGATGAAGTGCTGCAGCAGGCAGCAGGACATCTGGAAGGAAGTTCCCTTCCGATTGGCGGTGAGAGCACACATGCAGTTATTTCCGCACACCGCGGTTTACCGAGTGCTTCACTTTTTACCGATCTGGATCAGATGAAGATCGGCGATCATTTCCTGATTCATGTGCTGGACAACACATTATGTTACGAAGTGGATCAGATTCTGGTGGTTGAACCGGAAGATACCGATGCACTGGCCGTTGAAGAGGGAGAAGATCTGGTGACATTGCTGACCTGTACCCCATATGGTGTGAATACACAGAGACTTCTGGTGCGTGGACACCGTGTGGATTATGTGGCAGATGAAGTAGCAGCAGAGCAGACACCGCTCAGCGGCATCAGCCTTCATACAAATTATCTGCTCTGGGTAATCGTAGGAATTTTGATTACCGGGGTGTTTATCCTGATTCTGTTTATCAGAGAGAAACGATTCAGAAAGAAAGCAGCACGGGAGAAGGAAACAGAAGAATGAAAGAAGTAGAACCGCAGGAGAAACCTGCAAAGAAAAAGAGGAGATTGGCTCCGGTTCTTTTCGGCTTATTGTTTCTCGTTGGATTCGGCATCCTGGCTTATCCGACGATCTCTAATCAGTGGAATACATACCGACAGAATCAGCTGATCAGTAATTATGAAGATAACTTACAGTCCCTGGATGCGACTGATTTTACCGATGAGTGGCAGAAAGCGGAAGCCTTTAATCAGACCATTACCGACAATGATCTCTACGGAGATGTGTTTGGCGAAGATGACGGTGATCTGAAGAATACAGATTACTGGAAGGTCCTGAATGTAGAAGACAACGGAGTGATGGGATATCTGTCCATTCCGAAGATCAATATCAAACTTGCAATTTATCATGGAACCGGCGATGATGTACTCCAGACCGGAGTCGGACATCTGAACGGTACGAAGCTTCCGATTGGAGGAGAAAGCAATCATGCAGTGCTGGCGGCACACAGAGGCCTGCCGAGTGCCAGACTTTTTACCGATATCGATCAGCTGGAAGCCGGTGACAAATTTTACATCCATGTGTTGGATGAGGTACTTGCCTATCAGGTGGATCAGATTCTGCCGATGGTGGACAAGGATGATCATGAGACGTTGCAGAATGCATTGAAGATTGAGGATGGAAAGGATCAGGTGACCTTATTTACCTGTACACCGTATGGTGTCAATTCCCACAGACTTCTTGTCAGAGGTACGAGAGTACCATATAATGGAGAAGAGGAAGTAACAGGTTCCGTAGCAGACACGATGCTGCATGCGATCCAGAACTACTATATGTTATATCTGCTTCTCGGAATTGCGATCACGGTTCTGATCATTGTGATCATGAAAGTCGCATCAGGAAGAAAACAGCGCAATACATAGAGGAAAGACATTAAAGGAGGAGACGAGGCGATGATGAAAAAAAGAGTAAAACAAGGAAGTGCCATCTTACTGGCATTGGCCGTGGCATTGTCGGTATTCGTTCTGCCTGGTGTATGGGCGGCGAGTGCGATAGATGTGGATAGAAAAGACTGCTCGGTGGAGTTTTCCGTGGGCGGTGAGTATGAGGAACTGAACACGAATGACCTGTCGGTAAAGCTGTATCGGGTCGCTTCTGTGGATAAAGCCGGAGCTTATACACCGGTGGGTGACTTTTCCGGACTGGATCTGAGTGCACTGAGCCGGGAGAATAAGGATTCCGCAGCTAAATGGTTGGAACGTGCACAGGCTGCAGAGGATATGGTGACAGCCAACACCGCTGTTGCAGCAGATCCTACCATCAAAAACGGAAAAGCTGCGGTGAAAAATCTGGAGACCGGACTTTATCTCGTATCGGTAGAACAGCTGGTAACACCGAATTATGTCTATACATTTACACCGTATCTGATTTCTCTGCCGAATAACTATTACAGCGGCGAGGGAACCAGCGATGCCTGGGTATATAATCTCACCGGTGACAATGCCATCGGCCTGAAACCGGAGCAGCAGCAGAGAACCGGAGATCTGATCATCAACAAGACATTGAAAAATCAGAATACTACTTTTGGCGATAAGGCAACCTTCGTTTTCCAGATCGATATTACAAATGGTGATAAGAAAGAAAGCAAAGTCGAGGCACTGACCTTTGATAATGTTGGTGATCAGTCCGTACATCTCACAGGACTTCCGGCAGGGGCTGTCGTGAAAGTGACTGAGGTATACAGCGGGGCATCTTATGACCTGAAATCTGACAACGGAGTTGAGACAGAGATCAAAGCAAATGATGAATACAGCCAGGCGGATGCACCGGTGGCAGAGGTTTCCTTTGTCAATGACGTCAATGACAGTACCAATGGCGGCTACGGCGTGATCAACCATTTTGAATTAAATGATAAGGGCTTGTATGATATTGCTGAAGTGAGATAAAAGGAGGGATGCCAAATGAGAAAGCTACATAAGAAACCACTGGTTCTGGCGGCTGCAGCGATCGCTCTGACCGGCTCCCTGACCGTGGGAAGTGCCATGGCATATTTTACGACATATGCCACAGCGGGCGGTGGTGTCAAGATGAATATGGGATTCACGACCACTGTTCCGGATGAGAAGATCGATGAAAAAGGCAAACATGTCACCATCATCAATAAAGGTGATTATGATTGTTTCGTCAGAGTCAAAGCATTTGCGCCGGTGGCACTGACGTATCTGGCACCGGATGGTGGATGGCAGGCTGGTGATGACGGATACTGGTATTATGAAAGTGTCCTTCCGGCAGGTGAAACGACGAAGCACGAGCTGAATATCTCTTATCAGTTCCCGTCAGGTGACGGAAAAGCTTCTGAATTCAATGTCGTAGTCATTCAGGAATGTACACCGGTTCTGTTCGATGAAAATGGAAATGCCTATGCTGACTGGAATCATGCAGTGACAGCAGACAGTGGCGATACACAGGAGTAGGAGGTAGGTTGACATGAAGAAGAGAAAGAAATCATTTCCGAAGATCACAGTCCTGCTTCTGGCTGCCTCCGCAGTGCTTCTGGTAGGAAGTGGTGTGGGAAGTGCGAGAGCGGCACTGACGTATTACAGTGAGAATTATTCCGCACAGATGAATATGCAGAGTATCGGTGTATCTCTGGTAGAAAATGATGCGGTAGTCAGCAGCAGGGATTATGTATCAGATAATGAGTGGTCAGGCACCACAGAGGGTACACTGCTTGCAAATATGCTGGGTGAGGATGAGAAGTTTACACCGGGCAAACGCTATAATGAAGCCATCAGCGTGAAGAACAGCGGAAACATTGATACGTTCGTTCGTGTCATTCTGACCAGAAGCTGGCAGGATGCCGAGGGAAAGAAAAATACATCGCTGTCTCCGGATCTGATCGAATTGAATTATCTGACTGATAACGGCTGGGTGATCGCAGAGGATCAGTCCACACCGGAGCGTACGGTTCTGTATTATACAAAGGCATTGCCAGTGGGAGAGACCACACCGGCACTGTCCGATACGATCCGTGTCAATGAATCCATTGCACAGGATGTGACAAAGCAGGTAGATGGAAATACCATTCGATACACTTATAAATATGACGGTTACAGTTTTCATGTAGATGCGGAAGTAGATGCAGTCCAGACGCATAACGCACAGGAAGCAATCAAGAGTGCCTGGGGTGTGGATGTCAGCGTGAACGATGATGAGACTGTTATGAGTCTGCAGTAAGGAGGTACAGAGCTATGAAGAAGAAGATTTTGTGCCTCGTAATGACCCTCGTAATGACGGCCGGGGCAGCGACAACAGCATTTGCAAGAGATTATCAGGGAGCTGACGGATGGCAGGTAACATTCGACGGCAGCAAGATGAGCAGTAATTTTCAGGATAATGATGTGACAGACGAAATGGCAAATATCCAGCCGGGTGACAGCATCGAACTGAAAGTAAACGTAATGAATTCCGACAGTGGAAGTACTGACTGGTATATGACCAACGAAGTCATCCAGACACTGGAGGATGCACAGCAGTCTGCGGCGGGCGGCGGATACAGCTACCGTCTGACTTATGTAGGCAGCGACAAGAAAGAAACCGTGCTGTATGACAGCACAACTGTCGGCGGCGAGGGTTCTTCCAAAGCCGGCGAAGGATTGAAACAGGTAGATAACTCCACACAGGAATATTTTTACCTGGGACGTCTGGCATCTCAGGAGAGCGGAACGGTTCATCTGACGGTAGGTGTCGAAGGTGAGACACAGGGTAACGGTTATCAGCTGACACTGGCAAAGCTTCGTATGAATTTTGCAACAGAGAAGGTAGCACAGGATACGGTTACTACCATCGAGAAGACAGAGAAGACAGAAGTCCGCGGGGAGGACAAAGTCATCACCACTACCAAACGTGTAAAATCCGGCGATACGAATCTGATGCTCAGATACAGTGTGATCGCACTGGCCAGCGGCGTTGTATGTCTGATCCTGGCGGTAGTGACTATGAATCGCAGAAAGAAAGAAGCGGAAACGGCACAGAGGAAAGGAGAGAAATAATATGTTGAAATGGAAAAAATTATTCGTATCTCTTCTGAGTGTATCCGTAATCGCAGGGCTTGGAGCTGCACCAGTAAAGGCAGCACAGACTGTGACACCTTACACATACAAAGTGACGTTATCAGCAGGAAATAAGGGAACCATCAACGGACAGCAGAAGGTCGAAGAAGTTGATCTGGCAGCCGGATCTACGGTTTCTTTTGATATAAATGACATCAAAGTATCAGATGAAAAATATTATGTCAAGGGAATCCGACTCAGCGGACGTGATAATTCCGAAGCACTGGCAGCACCTGCATTCCGGGTAAACGGCGATGCAGATTATGTGGTTGCTTACGGAATCAAGGGTGACATGGTAGCTTATACCGTGAACTATGAGGATGAGCAGGGCAATAAACTGGCAGAAAGCCAGACGTTTTATGGAAACGTCGGTGATAAACCGGTGGTAGCTTACCGCTATATCGAGAATTATGTGCCGCAGGCGCTGGCGCTGACCAAGACATTGAGTGACAACGAGGCAGAGAATGTCTTTACATTCAAATATGCACCGGGAGCCACCAATCGTGTTGTGGAGACGGTCAACCACGTCACAGTCGTTATTCCGGGCAATACCATCACAAACACCGTGACCATTCCGGCAGGAACCACTGGTACCACCGGTGGAAACGGAACCGGAGCCAATGGAACAAACGGTACGGGTGCGAATGGAACTACCGGAACAAACGGAACCGGAACAAATGGAACCGGAACGACAACTCCGGGTGGAACAGATGCCAACGGCGGACAGGATGCAGACCAGAATGGTACAGTAGAGAATCCGGATGAGCAGACACCGCAGGATCAGATCAATCTGGATGATGAGGATACACCGACCGGTAATATCGATGCCGGAAAGGAAACTCAGGAAAAGAATAAGACTCTGGGTGTAAGTATCGCAATTATCATTGCTGCTGTTGTGGCACTGATCGCTCTGTTTGTGGCAATGAAACGTCGGAAAAAAGAGACAAAATAAAATCATAGGTTAATGTGAAAAGTTGCAGGTACAGCGGCAAAAGCCGCTGTACCTTTTTTACGCATAGATTTGAGAGCGTTCTTCTGTACAGCTTCTTCTTGCACAAAAGAAATCTCTATGCTATAGTAAAAGCGCGCAAGCACATTTCTAAGTGATTGCACAAGTTTCTAAATAAACCGGACAGGTTTCTGAATTTCGGAAGCTCATGATCGAGTATTTCCCAAAGAAAGAAAAAGATAAATGAAAAGTGGAAAATACAGAAAGGGGCTGTTAAAATTAAGCGATTTGACATATACTGATTCTATAATTAATGAAATCAGAGTAATCTAAAAGATAGAAAAGTGAGAAACATGGACAATACAATATTTTCTGGTGAATCAATTCAATGACAATGTCGGAGAAAAAGGACGGAGAAGATTCGGAGAAAGTTCGGAAAAGGTTCGGAGAAAGTTCGGAGAAGACTCAGATGAATGAGTTGACGGATACCCAAAAGAAAATTGTGGAGCTTCTTTGTTATGATAAACAGTTATCAGCAAAAAAAATAGCTGAAAAATTGGGATTAGGAAGTCGAAGTATAGAAAAAAATATTAAAAAGTTGAAAACGCTTGGTTTTCTTATACGACATGGTTCTCCTAAAAACGGTTACTGGGAAGTTACAGATTGCGATACAGAGGAGAAAAACAAATGAGCAGAGCAGATCAATCACACAGAAGGAGAAAAAATCCACTGGCGGCGGTGTTTCGGGCGGTCGGCATCATTTTACTGATTGCCATCATTGCGATATGTGTCCCGCTGATCGTACCGAAGACGATGGGATATCAGCTTTACACTGTCGTCAGCGGCAGTATGGAACCGGCGGTTCCCACAGGAAGCCTGGTATATATCAAATATGTGAAACCGGGAGACATTGAGACGGGCGATATTATCGCTTTTTACGGCTCGGATGCCCAGGGATCCATCATCACACATCGCGTGGTATCTAACAGTAATGCGATGGGAGAGTTTATCACAAAAGGTGATGCCAACGCGGAAAATGATATGAATCCGGTGACTTATGAGCAGTATGTGGGAAAGATGGTACGTTCCATACCGAAAGTGGGGGGCATTGTCCAGACGATCACTGTCGGCTCAGGAAAGACGGTGCTGAAATGTGTCATCGGGCTGGCAATCGTGCTTCAGGTTCTTGCAGCAGTACTGAACCGGAAGTACGAGGATGGAGAAGCAGAGGATACGGATTGAATTTTTTGTATCGGAAAAGAAACAAGAACAGATGTGTGATCACATTGACAGAAAAGTATCAATGTGATATAAATAATACATACATGGTGTGTTACTGATTACGCAGGCATTAACCGTGCATAGATATTTTTTTGATATTTATGTAGGGTTAGTGCCTTTTTTTGTGGTTCGGCCGACATGAAAAAAGTTACTTCCTGCTATGTGAATTCAAAAAATGGGTACACTATAACAAATACTGTCTACGAGAGAGAGTGAGGAGAGCTATGAAAGACAAAATTTTTGGAATTTTGCAGAGGGTTGGCCGTTCCTTTATGCTGCCGATCGCTATTCTGCCGGTCGCAGGTCTGCTGCTGGGAATCGGCGGATCTTTTACGAACGAAACAATGTTGGAAACTTACGGTCTGCTGGGCGTTATGGGACCGGGAACCGTACTGAATCAGATCCTGCAGGTTATGAACGCTGCCGGTAACATTATTTTTACGAATCTGCCGATTATATTTGCAATGGGTGTAGCAATCGGTATGGCGAAAAAGGAAAAAGAAGTAGCAGCGCTGGCAGCTGTTATTGCATTTTTCATCATGCATGCTTCAATTGGGGCACTGATCAACATCAAGGGCGGTGCGGACACAATGCTGTCCGGTTCTGTTACAGATGTATGTGGTATCACATCCCTTCAGATGGGTGTATTTGGCGGTATCATCGTTGGTCTTGGTGTTGCGGCACTGCACAACCGTTTTTACAAGATTGAGCTTCCGCAGGTATTATCCTTCTTCGGAGGAACCCGTTTTGTACCGATCATTTCCGGTATCGTGTTTGTGGGTGTCGGAATCCTGATGTTCTTTGTATGGCCGGTGATCCAGTCCGGTATTTACGCACTTGGTGATCTGGTTCTGAAATCCGGTTATGCAGGAACCTGGGTATACGGATTTCTGGAGCGTTTACTGCTTCCGTTTGGTCTGCATCACGTATTTTATCTGCCGTTCTGGCAGACCGGTGTGGGCGGAACACTGGAAGTCGGTGGAAAACTCATCGAAGGCGCACAGAATATTTTCTTTGCACAGCTGTCTGATCCGACAGTAAAACATTTTGCAGTATCTGCAACCAGATTTATGTCCGGTAAATTCCCGCTGATGATCTTTGGCCTTCCGGGAGCCGCACTGGCAATGTACCGCACAGCAAAACCGGAAAAGAGAAAAGCTGTCGGCGGTCTGCTCCTTTCCGCAGCACTGACTTCCATGCTGACAGGTATCACAGAGCCTCTGGAGTTTACTTTCCTGTTTGTGGCACCGCTGCTGTACGGTATCCACTGCGTATTTGCAGGTCTGGCTTATATGCTGATGCATATCTGTAATGTAGGTGTCGGAATGACATTCTCCGGCGGATTTATCGATCTGTTCCTGTTCGGTATCATGCAGGGCAACAAGAAAACAAGCTGGGTATGGGTAGTGATCATCGGTGTGATCTACTTCATTGTATATTACTTCCTGTTCAGCTTCCTGATCAAAAAACTGAACCTGAAGACACCGGGCCGTGATGACACAGAAGAAGTAAAACTGTACACAAGAGCAGATGTCAATGCGAGAAAAGAAGGCGAAAATGGTGCCGCAGGGGATGATCCTGTTTCTGAGGGAATTTTACAGGGCCTTGGCGGCAAGAAGAATATTTCTGATGTGGACTGTTGTGCCACAAGACTGCGTTGTACGGTATTCAAACCGGAACTGGTCAACGATGCGCTCCTGAAAGCAACCGGCGCTTCTGGTGTGGTTCACAAAGGAAACGGTGTTCAGATCATCTACGGACCGAAAGTAACCGTTATTAAATCAAATTTTGAGGATTATCTGGAGAAAGCCCCGAACGAGGAGCTTCATACAGACGAAACAGCTTCTGATGCTGCAGATACCGTACCGACAGAGACTGCCGCAGAAACACAGGAAGCAAAAGAAGTGGTAAAAGAGACCATTATCGTATCAAGCCCGATCACAGGTATCGCAGCAGATCTGGCAACTGCACCGGATGATGCGTTTGCAGGCAGAATGATGGGTGACGGAGCAGTCGTGACTCCGACAGCAGCAACCATCGTAGCACCGGAAGATGGACAGGTCATCTTCGTATTTGATACAAAACATGCGATCGGATTTCTGACAGACAGCGGTTTATCCATGCTGCTGCACATCGGTATCGACACAGTTAATCTGGAAGGCAAAGGCTTTACCTGTTTTGTGGAAAACGGACAGAGCGTGAAGAAGGGTGACAAACTGCTGGAGATCGACATTGATTATCTGACAGCCAATGCACCGTCACTGTGTTCTCCGATTCTGTGCACCGAATTGGAGGATAACCAGAAGGTCAGATTGCTGGCAGAGGGTGAGGTAAAAGCCGGAGATCCGCTGTTTGCAGTAGATGTATATGAAGAGGAAGCATAATATGACACAGGAATACAAAGGAAAATCTGTTTATAAGGGAATTGCACTGGGACCGGTCGTAGTGTTCCAAAAGAATGATGTCCAGGTAAAACGGGAAAAAATCACAGATGCAGAAGGTGAGATCGCCCGTATGCAGGATGCGGTCAGTGCATCGCAGGAACAGCTGCAGAAACTGTATGATAAGGCAGTGAAAGAAGTTGGTGAAGCCAGCGCAGCGATTTTTGAGGTGCATCAGATGATGTTGGAAGATGAGGATTATCAGGATGCCATCTGCAATATGATCCGCAATGAAATGGTGAATGCAGAGTATGCGGTTGCAGTGACCGGTGATAATTTTGCCGAGATGTTTGCCAGCATGGATGATGATTATATGCAGGCGAGATCCGCAGATATCCGTGATATTTCCAACCGTCTCGTTCAGAATCTGTCCGGTCATGCACCGGTGGATATGAATGATATGGAGCCATCGATCATTGTAGCGGATGATCTGTCTCCGAGTGAGACTGTTCAGATGGACAAGGATAAGATCCTCGGTTTTGTCACAGTACACGGATCTACCAATTCTCATACGGCGATCCTTGCGCGTATGATGAACATTCCGGCTCTGATCGGCGTGCCGGTGGAACTGGATGCCCTGCAGAATGGGATGCAGGCAGTTGTAGATGGGTTTGCAGGTACTTTTGTCGTAGAGCCTTCCAAAGAAGTGTGTGAACAGACAAAAGCCCGCATGGCAGAAGAGGCTGAGAAACAGCAGCTGCTGCAGCAGATGAAAGGGCAGGAAACGGTGACGAAGGACGGCAGACAGGTGCATCTGTATGCAAATATCGGCAGCGTGTCTGACATCGCAAGTGTACTGGATAATGATGCGGAAGGTATTGGCCTGTTCCGAAGCGAATTCCTGTATCTTGGAAAAACGGATTTTCCGACAGAGGAAGAGCAGTTCAATGCATACAAACAGGCGCTGCAGCTGATGGCAGGCAAAAAAGTGATCATCCGGACACTGGACATCGGTGCAGACAAACAGGTGGATTTTTTTAACCTCGGTCAGGAGGATAATCCGGCCATGGGCTATCGTGCCATCCGTATCTGTCTGAAGCAGCCGGAGATTTTCAAGACACAGCTGCGTGCGTTACTTCGTGCAGCGGTATATGGAAATCTGTCTGTGATGTATCCGATGATCACTTCCACAGAGGAAGTGGAGCAGATTTTTGCCATTGTAGAAGAAGTGCGGGCTGAGCTGGAAGCAGCGGAAATCCCGTATAAAATGCCGGAGCAGGGTGTCATGATCGAGACACCGGCAGCTGTGATGATCAGCGATGAACTGGCAGAGATGGTGGATTTCTTCAGTATCGGAACCAACGACCTGACACAGTATACACTGGCGATTGACCGTCAGAATGCTAAACTGGATGATTTTTACAACGCGCATCACAAAGCGATTTTGCGCATGATCCGTATGGTTGTGGAAAATGCACACAAATGTGGAAAATGGGCCGGTATCTGCGGAGAACTTGGCGCAGATCTGGAACTGACAGATGCATTTATGGAGATGGGAGTAGATGAACTTTCTGTAGCTCCATCCATGGTGCTGAAAGTTCGCAAAAACATCCGGGAATATACTGCAAATTAGTGAATGGAACAGTGATTTTGGACTGAAATATAGAAAACGGGCAGCCGTATATTCGAAAAGAATGTGCGGCTGTCTGTTTTTCTATACATACATAGTTCTATACATACATAGTTGTGTACATACACCGTTGTGTGCTCCCTGGCAGAGTTGAGTTTTGGTTTTCACAGAATTGATTTTTATGGGTATGAAAATGAAAATTTCTGTGTTAAAATAATAGTATTACAGTTGTATTACAAACTATTTATTGTGGGAGAAGGAAGCGAATCGTGTATCGTATATGTAAAGTACTAAACCATAACGGGGTGATTGCCCTTGATATGAATGACAGCAAAGAATATGTCCTGCTGGGAAAAGGCGTCGGATTTGGAAAAAAGCCTGGGGAGCGTTTTGAACAGCCTGCAGACTGTACGGTGTATTCTTTACAGGAGACCTCTTCAAGAGGAGACGCGGCGGAATTGATCAAATCCATCCAGCCGGAATATTTTCAGATGGCGAATCGGATTTTGAATGAAGCGGAGCGGCATTTTGGAAAAATCGACCGGAGTATCTTGTTTCCGATGGCAGATCATATCGCATTTGCCGTCCAGCGTCTGCAGAAGGGAGAAAAGATCTCCAATCCGCTGACTGAAGATATCAAGACGCTGTTCCATTCAGAATTTAAGGTGGCCTCTATGATACAGACGATTCTGAAAGAGGAAAAGCAGATCGACATTGACGAGGATGAGATCGGATATGTGGCGCTGCATATTCATTCCGCACTGGAAAAAGAATCCGTATCTGTCTCGATGCAGATGGCGCGGGCTGTGCGGGACTGCGTTTCCGTGATCGAAGAGCAGCGGGGCATCCGCATCAATGTCATGTCATTGAGTTATAACCGGCTGATGAACCATGTGAAATATATGGTTGCCCGTGTATTGAAAGGGGAATCTCTGAAAGTCAATATGAATGACTATGTACAGCACAATTTTCCGGATGCTTTTGAACTGGCAACCACCGTATGTGATCATCTCAGCCATGCATTACATAAGCCGCTCGAGGAATTGGAGATCGGCTATCTGGCTATGCACATCGAGCGGGTCAGTATGGCAGATGAAGAATAGCGGATTATAATCAAGGATCAGACACCTGTGTACCGAAAGAGCAATACAATACGCTGTTTCGGTACATTTTTTTCACTTTTCGGGAAAAACGGACAAAAGCAGGTAAAAAAGTATTGGAAAAACGGACAAAAGTAGGTGAAAAAGCATTGGAAAAACGGACAAAAACAGTCAAAAAAGTGTTGGAAAAACGGACAAACGTACTTGCGGGATAAGAAAAAACATGGCATACTAAGGATATAACAGGGAAAACTGTAAAAAGCAGGAGGTGTAACATGCTGTATCGAAGCATAACAGAGCGAATCGAACAATTTTTTGAAAAAGAAAAGAAAGCGGCTCTGATGGTTACAGGGGCCCGGCAGGTAGGAAAAACGTACTGTATCCGGGAGTACGCAAAGCAGCATTTCAAATATGTGATTGAGATTAATTTTCTTGAGATGCCACAGGCGGTTGCTTTGTTTGAAAATGCTACCGGAAGTGATGATATATTAATGAGAATCTCCGCATTGACAGACATTCCCATGGAAAAAGACCGGACAATGATATTTTTTGATGAAGTCCAGGAATGCAGGGAAATCGTGACTGCTATTAAATTTTTAGTCGAAGAAGGCAGTTATCGGTATATTCTCAGTGGGTCGCTGCTTGGAGTGGAATTAAAGGATATACGATCGGTTCCGGTTGGTTACATGTCGATTTATGAGATGTTCCCCATGGATTTTTTTGAATTTTGCAAGGCAAACCGTGTATCGGAAAAGGTTCTGGACAAATTAAAAAACTGTTTTGAAGAAAAGATCCCTGTGGATGATCTGATTCATGACAGAATGATGGATCTGTTTCGATTGTATCTGATCGTTGGCGGTATGCCGGCGGCTGTACAGCGATATCTGGATACAAATAATCTGAATGAAGTGATGCAGGTTCAGAAAGGGATCATCCAGCTGTACAAAAAAGATATTGCCAGGTATGATCCGGAGCATAAACTCTATCTGGAGGAGATTTTCCAGCTGATTCCAAGTGAACTGAACAGTAAAAACAAACGCTTTATTTTAAAAAACTTAAATGAGAACTTCAAATTTTCAAGATATGAGCATAGCTTCATCTGGCTGAAAGAAGCCGGGGTGGCACTGCCGGTTTATTGTGTTCAGGAGCCACAGGTTCCGTTGCTTCTGTCAAAAGCAACAAATTTGTTCAAATTATTCCTTTCTGATGTGGGACTGCTTGCAGCAATGTACGCAGATGGTTTGCAGATCAGGATATTAAATAAAGAAAACAATATTAATTTTGGATCGGTTTATGAAAATGCAGTTGCACAGGAACTGTGTGCACATGGATTTGAGGTATATTACTTTAATAACAAAAAACAGGGGGAACTGGATTTTGTTATTGAGTTTGAGGGGGAGGCATTGCCACTTGAAGTAAAATCCGGAAAGGATTATACAAAACACCGTGCATTAAATCATGTGTTGGAAAGTCCAAATTATCATATTCAGAATGCCATTGTATTTTGTAATGAAAATATAGAAGTGAAAGATCAGATTTTTTACTGTCCGATTTATATGGCAGGATTTTTGGAAAAGAGAACGGTTCCGGAGGATTATATCTACACACTTGATTTAAGTGTACTTCAGGATTAAAGAAAACCGCAGGATGCTGAGATAAACGCTCCGCGAGGATGTGCAGTGATTCTGAGAAGAATATGTCAGCTTTCGCTGACCAGAATCACGCACCAAGTCTCACGTGCGTTCGACTTGAACACCCTGCGACTTTTTTATTTTTCTGTCAGCTGGTTATTTACCTAAATATGCCTTTAACAGTGCAATCGTATTTCTGACTCCGTCTATATGAGAGCGCTCATAGTTGTGGGATGCATAGACACCCGGTCCGATGAGTCCGTGGCGGATATCAAAGCCGCCGCGCAGGCTGGCTTCTACGTCAGAGCCATAATGCGGATATACGTCGATCGCATAGTCAAGACCGTTTGCTTTTGCAAGTTCGGACAGCTCTGTTACCAGATCATAGTTGTAAGGTCCACCGGAATCCTTTGCACAGATGGATACCATGCGCTCGGTACAACCCAGATCATCACCGACACAGCCCATATCCACGCAGATCATTTCTTCGGTATCTGCCGGGATGGAACTTCCGCCGTGTCCGACTTCCTCATAAACAGTAAATAATAAGGAAACTTTGCGATTCAAAGTAATTGTTTTCTCAGCCACTTCTTTTGCAATACCGAGCAGGATAGCAGCAGAAAGTTTATCATCCAGAAAACGACTTTTTATGTAACCGCTTGGAGTTACAACCGTGCGGGAATCCATAGCAATGATATCACCCACCTGTATGCCCAGTACTTTTACATCTTTCTCTGTACTCACATTCTCATCCAGCAGGATTTCCATATTTTCCTCTGTCGCTTCTACTTTCTGATCCGCTACGTGTGCAGACGGTTCCTTGTTTAATACGACACCTGTGTATACTTTTCCATCTCTTGTATGTACGGTGCAGTTTTCACCGTCAGCCGTGCACCACTGATGTCCGCCCAGTGTCGTCGGACGCAGGCGGCCGTTGCTCTTGATGGAACGCACCATGGCACCTAACGTATCCACATGAGCGGCCAGAATCAGCGGACTTCCTTCACCACCGATTGTTACACAGACATTGCCCTTGCGGGAACGTTCCGGTGTAAATCCCATTTCTTCTAAGGTGGAAACCAGATACTGTGCCACTTCTTTTGTGAAGCCGGACGGACTTGGAATAGAGGTCAGAGCTTTCAGCTGATCCGTAATAAAAGTAATCGTTGAATTTTTCATAATCGAACTCCTTAATTATATACTTTTAATTTTATGATGCCAGGGTCAAAAGCCTGAAACCACGATGTGCTTGCACAGGAGTGGTTTTATGGCTTAATGACCTGCACCGATATGAGCATAAAAGTGGAGCGTAAGCTTCACGATATGCGAATGTCGGATAGAATTGTGAGAGTACGAAGTACGGAACAATTCTTAAGGCATTATTGATTTTAACAGTTTTATTTGAACTCCACGATCGTAACTCCGGCATCACCCTCGCCGAATTCGCCAAGGCGATAGCTCTTGACATGCTTCTGGCGGCGGAGATAATTGTGAACACCTTTTCGAAGTGCACCGGTACCTTTTCCGTGTACGATACGGACGGAAGGAAGGTGGGCAATGTAAGCATCGTCAAGATATTTATCCAGCTCCATGATCGCCTCGTCAACGGTCTTTCCAAGCAGATTGATCTCTGTGCTGACAGATGCCGATTTGGACATTTTGATCTTGCCGGAACCGGTCTTGCTGAAATTGCCTCCGGTGATCACGGTATCATCCAGTTTTTCCAGATCCCGGATGTTTACCTGAGAACGCAGGATTCCCATCTGAACAAACAGGTTGCCTTTTGCATCCGGCAGCGTGCTGACCGTACCTTTGAGGTTCAGGCTCAGTACCTTTATGCTGTCGCCGATGTGCAGATCTTTGGCGGTAAGCTGTTTATGCGATTTTTTCGGAGCCGCATTCTTCGCAGAAAGCTTTTTGTCAACGGTGGACATTTTCTCACGCAGTTTGCCGCGTTCCTTTTCCATGTCTTTGGCAGACACGCCGGCAGCCTTTCCATATTTCTGGAAATTGCGGATCGTAGTATCGGCATAATCTTTGGCTTCCTGCAAAATGTTGCGTGCCTGCTCATTTGCTTCACGGAGAATCTTGTCGCGGCTTAAGTCCAGTTTTTCCTGTTTGGATTCAAGACGCTGCTTTAATTCGCGGATCTCTTCTTTATAGGAATTGATCTGGTCACGTTCCTGTTCTATTGTAACACGTTTTTGCTCCAGATCAGCAAGTAAATCTTCAAAATCTTCATCCTGTTTGGTCAAATGTGTTTTTGCTTCCTCGATAATGTCCTGTGACAGACCAAGTTTCTGAGAAATCGCAAAAGCATTACTTTTACCCGGAACACCGATCAGCAGCCGGTAAGTCGGACGCAGAGTTTCCACATCAAACTCGCAGCAGCCGTTTTCCACGCCCGGTGTGGAAAGTGCAAACACCTTTAATTCGCTGTAGTGCGTGGTTGCCATAACGCGGGAACCGCGGCGATGCAGGTTGGAAAGGATCGCGATCGCAAGGGCTGCACCTTCGGTCGGATCGGTTCCGGCACCAAGCTCATCGAACAACACGAGCGAACGGTCATCCGCTTCTTTTAAGATCGATACCGTATTTGTCATATGGGCGGAAAAAGTACTGAGACTCTGCTCAATGCTCTGCTCATCGCCGATATCGGCAAAGACTTCCTCAAATACAGCCAGCTCTGAGCCTTCAAATGCCGGAATATGCAGACCGGCCTGCCCCATCAGGGTAAAGAGGCCTACGGTTTTTAAGGAAACC
>OGCO01001642.1_pt1 | contig 32501 bp, 28 predicted proteins | sample 1570171 | NCBI WGS metagenome assembly OGCO01 (sample SAMEA4370583, study PRJEB24528) | human gut metagenome
CCATCAGCATGGGCCGGGGTTAGACTCCCGTGGAGCTGTGCCAGCAGCCGTCCGTTTTGCCTCTTTTATTGCTTATCAACTTGCAAACAATGAAAGGGGTCAATCTATGCAAGAAGATAGAAACTTTGAAAACAAATTCGCCCCGCCAGTACGGAGCGAAAAGAAAATTGGAAATACAACCTTCACCGTCAATTCGTTCTTCCTGGAACAAACAAAAGACGGTGTGGTTTCTAAAATAGAGCGGCTTATCAAGGATGATGTCCGAAAAAAAGCTGCTGCAATTTGACCTCCATAGGCAGACAAAACCAACAAAACGCGGTAGAATGAAGATAGAACTTCATACCGTGTTTGACTGCCAGATTGGAGGTTATTATGTTTCATCAGTCAAACACCGCTGCCGCACTTCAATTCCCTTACACCGCTATGAGCGTCGAAGCTATTACCGCTTTGTACTGCCGTTTATCGCGTGACGATGAATTGCAGGGTGACAGCAACAGTATCATCAACCAAAAGAAAATTTTACAGAAGTACGCTCTTGAACACGGGTACACCAACTTCCGCTTTTACATTGACGACGGCATTTCAGGAACAACCTTCAATCGACCTGGTTTCCAGGAGATGATCGCCGATGTGGAGGCAGGGATCGTCAAACGGGTCATCATCAAAGATATGTCCCGTTTTGGCCGTGATTATCTGCAGGTGGGTATGTATACCGAGATCATGTTCCCCGAACATGATGTTCACTTTATCGCCGTAAATGATGGGGTGGACAGCACCCAGGGCGATAATGAGTTTACTCCCTTCCGCAATATCATCAATGAGTGGTATGCAAAAGACACCAGCAAGAAAATCCGTGCCGTTATGAAGGTCAAGGGAAACGCTGGGGAACATTTGACGACCAGTGCCCCCTACGGGTATATGAAGGACCCGGAGGACAGCAAACATTGGATACCTGACCGTGAGGCTGCCGATGTGGTCTATGAAATCGGGCTGTATGTTATGGATGGGTTTGGACCGTCCCAGATAGCACGAAAGCTGCGGGAGCGGAAAATCCTCACTCCTGCCGCTTACTACGAAAGCAAAGGCATCCCTTGTAATGTAAAAAAGCAGGGTGATCCCTATGGCTGGGACAATACCACGATAGCGGGAATTATGGATCGCTGGCGTGAGTACCTGGGGCATACGGTGAACTTCAAGACCACAAAGAAGTCCTACAAGAGCAAAAAGAAAATTAAAAATCCCGAAAGTGAATGGGTCATCTTTGAAAATACCCATGAACCTATCTGGACAGAAGCCATTGCCGAGGCTGTAAAGCAGGCGCGGCAGTCACGGCGCCGTCCGACAAAGATGGGCGAAATGGGGATGTTCTCCGGCATGATGTACTGTGCCGATTGTGGCTCGATCCTGTACCAGTGCAGAGCGACCGGTTTCCGAAAGGATCAAGAATATTATATCTGCTCTGGTTACCGTAAGGGAAAGCAGGTATGCAACACACCACACTCCATCCGAACGGTTATCCTGGAGGAACTGATCCTTCAAAATCTGCGGGAGATTGTGTCCTTCGCAAGAAGCCATGAAAACCGCTTCGTTCAAATGGTCATGGATATGGATGTAAAGGAGCGCAATAAAGGTCTTGCCAAAAAGCGCAGGCTACTGTCTGAAAGTAAGAAGCGTATCACGGAACTGGATATGATCTTCAAGCGGCTGTATGAGGACAACATCAGCGGAAAGCTGACAGACGAGCGTTTTCACAAGCTGTCCACCGACTATGAAGCGGAACAGGCTGGCTTGCAGGCACAGGCTGCAATGCTCCGTGAGGAAATCGAAGAAGCAGAAAGCAAAAGTGCCAATGTTGATAGGTTTCTGTCCGTTGTCCGCCAGTACACCGATATCCCGGAGCTGACACCCCGTATCCTGCATGAGTTCGTTGAGAAGATCGTCATTCACGCGGCGACCGATCCCCATAGCAAAATCAACCGCAGGCAAGAGGTAGATATCTACTACAAAGGTATCGGGATTTTGGAAATGTCCAAAGTATTTGATAGCAGGCAAAAATGAAAGAAACGGCATAGCCGAAGCTATACCGTTTCTCTCTCGCCTTAGAATGTTTTCTTAACTGGACACACCTAAAGGCTCGTCCTTTTTTTGCTGCCCCAAACTCTGTTTTGACGCTGTTCCATAAAAACGCCCCTTCTGCATCAGCAGAAGGGGCGTTTCCTGTGCATATTTATCTTGCGGATTACTTATAGAACTCGTTGATGTAAGCTACAACATCTTCACGGCAGCCGCGGAAGGGACCCGGGGTCTCCATTTTGAGGGAGACCAGAGCGGTCGCCCAGAGCAGAGCCTCCTCAACGGAAGCGTGCTGACGCTCGTTGATGTAGCCTGCGAAGGCGGTGTCGCCGCGGCCGGTGCGGCCGGACAGATTGCGCGCCTTGATCGGGCAGGTGTAGATCTTCTCGCCGTCGTACACGAGCAGCTCGGTGTTGTGGGAGATCATGACCTCCTTCGCGCCCCACTCGTGCAGCATATGCGCCGCCTTGACGCGGTCGTTCGTGCCGGTCAGGATTTCAGCCTCGGCGGCGTCAGTCTTGAGGTAGTCGATGAGCGGCAGGATCTCCTTCTTGTCCGCCCAGTCGTGGAAGGCCATGGTCTTGTCCGGCTCAACGTGGCGCAGCATGCACTGAACGTCAACGGCGACCTTGCCATGTTTGGCGCTCTCGCGGATGAGCTCGCCGTCGAAGTCGCCGTATACCAGACCGGCGAAGTGATACATCTTGGTCTTGATGTCGGCCATTTCGTCGAAGCGGAACGGGTCGCACTTGCCGAGCGAGGTGCAGGCGCGTTTCTCCTTGTCTGCGGTAAAATACTGGTTGCGGATGGAGCAGGTATGTGCGGACGGCTTCCAGTACAGGTCGGCCTTGATGCCCTCGAAGCGCTCGTTTACGTCGGCCTCCTCGGGATTCAGCTTGCAGAAGATGGCAGCCTTTGCGCCGCTGCCTGCGGCCGCCCAGCCGGACGCGACGACCGCGCCGCCTACCTCGCTGCGTTCGTTGCCGAGATAATCAATGTTGTGGTCGAGAGAAACCGGACCGACCACCAGTACGTCATATTCTTTTTCCATTTTTTCTTTCCTGCGCACACTCCTGTGCGCAACTCCTTTCTCAAGATATTGCAGGGCACAGAGATGTGTCTGCATGTCTTTGCAACAGGTCTTTACAACTCTATACTGTCATTCTATCATAAAACATGGTTAAACACAATAAAATATTTGGAAAATATGCTACGAAAACGTGTGCGCCACGTAAAAAAACGGGTGCTGTGTACGGGAGGGCGGATCGGAAAAGACAGACGCGCTTGCGCGGCGGCGCGAAATATGGTATGCTGTTACTGTTATAAAAGGAAAAGTACATGAGAGCGCGGGAAACGGTATTCAAGACGCCCGGCGCAGGAGGGAGAGCTATAATGGTACAATATATGGAATGGCTCAAGGCATTCCTGTTCGGTATCGTGGAGGGCATCACGGAATGGCTGCCGATCAGCAGCACGGGCCACATGATACTGCTCAACGAATTTGTCAAGCTGGACGTTTCGGACGCATTCTATAAAATGTTTGAGGTCGTGATTCAACTCGGCGCGATCCTTGCGGTCGTCGTGCTGTTCTGGAACCAGATCTGGCCGCTCAAGCGCAATCACGGCCGTCACGGCGGCGCGTCCATCACGATCGACCGCGATATTATCCGTCTGTGGTGCAAGATCGTTGTCGCCTGCATTCCGGCGGCGGTCGTCGGCCTCAAGTGGAACGATCTGTTTGAGGAGCTGTTTTACAACTATCAGTCGGTCGCTGTCGCGCTGATCGTGTTCGGCGTTGCGTTCATCGCCGTCGAGACCGCGCATAAAGACAAGCCGGCGAAGATCAATTCGCTGAACGAGCTGACCTATCCGACCGTTCTCATGATCGGCATGTTTCAGCTGATCGCCGCGATCTTCCCGGGTACGTCGCGTTCCGGCTCGACCATCGTCGGCGCGCTGCTGCTCGGCGTGTCGCGCACGGTGGCGGCGGAATTCACGTTCTTCCTCGCCATTCCGGTCATGTTCGGCGCGAGCCTGCTCAAGCTGGTCAAGTTCGGCCTGGTATTCACACAGACCGAGATGATCATCCTCGCGATCGGCATGGTAACGGCATTTGTCTCGTCCATGCTCATCATCCGGATGCTGATGGCATTCGTCAAGAAGCACGATTTCAAGGTGTTCGGCTGGTATCGTATCATTCTCGGCATTGCCGTGCTCGCGTACTTCATGCTTGCGCGCTGAGAGCAGCAGAAAGGAAAAATCCCTGCACCATATAATTGAACTGCCCCCCCATTTGTTAGACAGTATGATATACTATCTAACAAGTGGGGTGTTTTGCTATGCCAAAAGGAGTACCAAACAAACGATATACACCGGAATTAAAAAGCTGGTCGTGGAAACCGTGCTCGAATTTCTGAAAAGCTGAACGATCTCAGGCATTCCGCTGCTCTCGGCATGGCGGAATGCCTTTTTTGCGTCTTGCAACGAAAATTGAAAAAGAATATAATTATACTGGAAATAAATCACGATCAGAAAGAAGGACTATCACAAATGCCAATCGGAGTATTGACCAACTGCGCATCGGTGCTGGCGGGGGGCGTGATCGGCTCGGCGCTTGGGCACATCCTGCCCGCAAGCCTCAAGGAGCATCTGCCGACCATGTTCGGCCTGTGCTCGATCGCCATCGGCATCAATTCCATCATCAAGGCCTCAGCGATGACGCCGGTGGTGCTGGCGCTGCTCGTCGGCTTCACCATCGGTCATCTGCTGCATCTTGAACAGTGGACGAGCCGGTTTTTTCATAAGCTGGTGAAGGCGATGCACCTCGGCGGAGACGGCATCGACATGGAGTTCTACATCACGGCGGTCGCGCTGTTCTGCTGCTCGGGCTTCGGCTGGTACAGCACGCTGACCGAGGGGATCGCAGGCGACCCGTCGCTGCTGTTTTCCAAGGCAGTCCTCGACGGCTTCACGGCGCTCATCTTTGCCTCGACGCTCGGAAAATCCATCTGCGCCATTCCGCTGCCTCAGTGCGTCATCCTGCTGTGCGTGTTCGGCGCAGGACGGCTGCTGGCCGGCGTGCTGACGCCGACCATGTTCGCGGATCTTTCCGCCTGCGGCGGCGTGCTGACCATGGCGGCGGGCTTTCGCGTCTCCAAAATCAAACCCGTGCCGCTCGTCGATCTGATGCCGGCGCTCCTTCTCGTCATGCCGTTCAGTCTGCTCTGGACGATGCTGATGGGATAAGAAAACGATGGGCAGCGCCGCAGTCTCCACCGCGCGGCGCTGCCCGTATGGCTTGAAAGGAAGAAACTGAAAAAATGAAGCTCATTCATCTTTCCGATCTGCATCTCGGCAAGCGAGTCAACGAATGCTCGATGCTGGAGGATCAGCAGTATATTTTAGGCGAAATCCTGCGTATTATCGACAGCGAGGCGCCGGACGCGGTGCTCATCGCAGGCGACGTTTACGATAAATCCGTCCCGTCGGCGGAGGCGGTGACGCTGCTCGATGATTTTCTGGTGCAGCTTGCCTCGCGCCGCGTGCAGACCTGCCTCATCAGCGGAAACCATGACTCGGCAGAGCGCCTGTCGTTCGGAGGACGGCTGATGGATGCGGCCGGCATCCATATCGCGCCGGTCTACGACGGCTCTCTGACGCCGCTGACGCTGTCGGACGAGCACGGCCCGGTGGATATTTATCTGCTGCCGTTCCTCAAGCCGGTGCAGGTGCGGCGTTTTTTCCCGGATGAGGACATCGAAAGCTATACGGACGCGATGGCGGCGGTGCTCCGCGCGGCGAACGTGGACACGGCGCGCCGCAATGTGCTGGTCGCGCACCAGTTCGTCGCGGGCGCGGTGCCCTGCGAGTCCGAGGAGTTTTCGGTCGGCGGCACGGACAATGTGGCGGTCTGTGTATTCGACGATTTCGATTACGTCGCCCTCGGTCACATCCACGGCCCGCAGAAGGTCGGCCGCGAGACCGTGCGCTACTGCGGCACACCGCTCAAGTATTCCTTCTCGGAGGTCAGCCACAAAAAATCCGTCACCGTGGTGGAAATGGGAGAGAAGGGCAGCGTCGGCATCCGCACGGTGCCGCTCGTGCCGCGGCGCGATATGTCCGAGCTGCGCGGCACGTATAACACGCTCATGCTGCGCGAGAATTACGATGGAAAGCCGTTCCGGAACGATTATCTGCACATTACGCTCACCGATGAAGAGGATATTCCGAACGCCGTCAGCAATCTGCGCGTGGTCTACCCGAATCTGATGCGGCTTGACTACGACAATGCGCGCACCCGTGCGGGCGGCGTCATCGAGGGCGCGGACAGGGCAGAGCAGAAGCCGCCGCTCACCCTGTTCGGTGAATTCTACGAGAGCCAGAACGGAACGCCGATGAGCGAGGAGCAGCAGGCGTTCGCAGACAAGCTGATCGCGAGCATCTGGGAGGAAGAAAGATGAGACCGCTGAAACTTACACTGTCCGCATTCGGCCCGTATGCCGGACACACCGAGATCGATCTGGAAAAGCTGGGCGAGAAGGGTCTGTACCTGATCACCGGCGATACGGGCGCAGGCAAGACCACGATCTTCGACGCGATCACCTATGCGCTGTACGACGCGCCGAGCGGCACGAACCGTGATACATCCATGTTCCGCTCCAAGTATGCGTCTCCCGAAACGCCGACCTTCGTCGAAATGACGTTTTCCTGCGGCGGAAAGGTCTACACCGTCAGACGAAACCCGGAATACGAGCGCCCTGCCAGACGCGGCAGCAAAATGACAAAGCAGAAGGCCGAGGCGGAGCTGCATCTGCCGGACGGCCGCGTGCTCGACAAGCCGAAGGAGGTCAACGCAGAACTGACGCAGATCATCGGCCTCGACCGCAGCCAGTTTTCGCAGATCGCCATGATCGCGCAGGGCGAATTTCTCAAGCTGCTGACAGCGGAAACAAAGGACCGGCAGGAGATATTCCGCAAGATCTTCAAGACGAACTGCTACGAGGTGCTGCAAAACCGTCTGAAGGACAGCGCGAACACACTTTACCGAAAATGTGAGGCGGCGCGCGCGAGCGTACAGCAGTATATCGGCGGCATCGTCTGCGCGGAGGGTGATATGCTCCGCGAAAAGGCGCAGCAGGCGAAGGAGGGAAAACTCCCGTTCGCGGAGACCGTGGAGCTGCTCGAAACGCTCATTGACCGCGACGAAGCGGAGGATGCGGCCTGCGCACGGCAGTTTGAGGTGCTGGAGGAGAAGATCGGTGCGGTCAATGCGCAGCTTATCAAGGCGGACGAGCGAAGAAAGATGCGCGAAGCACTCGAAAAAAATCGGAAACAGCAGGAGGTGCAGCGCGGGAAGGCCGAACAGGCGAAAGCGGCGCTTGCCGCCGAGCAGGCGAAGCAGCCGCAGCAGGAGGCGCGTCAGCGCGCGCTTGCCGACCTCGAAAACGAGCTGCCGCGCTATGCTGAGCTTAAAAACGCAGAAAAGGAACGCCTCAGCCTTGCTTCTGACATTGAGACGAAACGCCGCGCGCTCGTACAGCAGGAGTGCACGCATCAGGCACAGAGCGCGGAGCTTGCAGCATGGAAGCAGGAGCATGAGAGCCTTGCGAGTGCTGCGGCTGACCGAGAGCGTCTGCTTGGCGAAAGGAGCCGCAGGCTCGACCGTAAAACCGCGCTCAAGGCGCTGGCGGAGGATGTCGAGGCGCAGCGGCGCGGCGAACAGGAGATCGCGGACGCGGAAAACCAGCTTGCAGTCCGAAAGCAGCGCCAGGAAGCGCTTGCCTCGGAGCTTGCCGTGCAGACCGAAACGCTGAAGGCAGACCGCGAAGCGTGGGAGCAGGGCGCGGGACTGGACGCAGAGCGCGAAAAGCTGCGCGCACAGCAGGCAAAAACGCAGGAGCGTGAAGCTGAACTGCGCACACTGAACGCGCTGCTGCGCGAGTGCTGGACGGCGGAGCAGGCGGTGCTTGCCTCGCAGCAGGCGTATCTGCGTGCGCAGAACGCGGCGGAGCAGACGGACGCAGCATACGGCGAGAGCCGCCGCGCCTTCTTTGACGCGCAGGCCGGTATTCTCGCGCGCGAGCTTGCGGAGGGCGTGCCGTGCCCGGTATGCGGTTCGGTGCACCATCCGGCGCCGGCGCACGCGCCCGGCCACGCCCCGACCGAGGAGCAGCTTCGCGAAGCGGAGCAGGCACGCGATGCGGCACAGCAGAGGGCGCACGCGAAAAGCCTGGACGCAGGCGCGAAAAACGCCGCCTTCACGGAGAAAAAGCAGCAGCTGATCGCGCAGATGCAGCCGTTTGCGGAGCAGCCGGCCTATGAAAATGCAGAGGCGCAGCTGGGTGTATGCGAGGAGAAGGCGCGGCAGGAGGGTGCAGATGCCGCACGGCAGCTTTCCGCTCTGGACGCGCAGCTTGCCGCACGCGAAGCACTGGGGCACAGCATGGAGACACAGCAGAAGGCACTGGAGCGGCTTGCCGCCGAGCAGGAGGAGCAGCGCTCTGCGGCTGCGGCGGCAGAAAACCTGCTGAGCCGTCTGCGCGGTCAGCAGGAGCAGTTTGCAGAACGGCTCAGCCGTCAGCTTGCGGAGGCCCTGCCGGGCTGCCGCATGGAAAACGCTGCCGCATGCATCGCCGCCGAGCGGGCGAAGGCAGAGCAGGCGCTCGCGGCGCTGGAGGCGCAGCTGGCATCGCTCGATGCAGGCATTGCACGCAGGAAAACGCTCGCCCTGCTCATCCCGCAGCGCGAAAGCGAACTGCGCGGACTGGAGCAGGCGATGAATGCCGGACGGGAGGAGCTGGCGCGGACGGAAAGCCGCGAAGGCGCACTCGGAGAGCAGAACGCAAGACTGCGCGATGGGCTGTCGTTCCCGTCGGTGGCTGCGGCGGAAAAGCAGCGGCAGACGCTGGAAGCGGACATGGACGCGGCGGCTGCGGCGCGGAAGGCGGCGGAGGGGCGGTTCGAGGCCTGCTGCAAGGAGCAGATCGCGCTGGAAGCCGGCGCAAAACAGCTGGAGGCGCAGCTTGCGGGCGGCGAGGAGATCGACGAGGAGGCACAGCGGCAGCAGGGCAATGCACTGGCGGCCGAGCGGCTTTCCCTGCTCGAGCGGCAGCGCACGCTCCACAGCCGGGCGAATACCAATAAGACTGCACTTGCGAGCGTGCGGAACCAGTCGGACGAGCTGGAACGGCTGGAACGGGAGTATAGCTGGCTGAGCATGCTGTCGCAGACGGCGAACGGCACACTTTCCGGAAAAGACAAGATCACGCTCGAAACCTATATCCAGATGACCTTCTTCGATCGTATCCTTCAGCGTGCAAACGGACGTCTGCTCGTCATGTCGGGCGGTCAGTACGAGCTCAAGCGCCGCAGCATATCGGACAACAGGCAGTCCAAGACCGGTCTGGAGCTTGATGTCATCGACCATTACAACGGCTCGGAGCGCAGCGTCAAGTCGCTCTCGGGCGGCGAGTCGTTCAAAGCCTCGCTGTCGCTCGCGCTCGGCCTTTCGGATGAGGTGCAGTCCGCGGCGGCGGCCGGAATCCGTCTGGATACGATGTTCGTCGACGAGGGCTTCGGCTCGCTCGATGAGGAGTCGCTCGCGCAGGCCATCCATGCGCTCAGCAGCCTTGCCGAGGGAAAACGGCTGGTCGGCATCATCTCGCACGTGGGAGAGCTCCGCGAGAAGATCGACCGTCAGCTTGTCATCACCAAGGATAAAAACGGCAGCGGCAGCAGCGTAAAAATCATTGTATAAACAAAAAAACCGCCGAAAGGCGGTTTTTTGCTGCGATAAAGCGCTTATTCTGTCTGCGGCGGTGCGTCCGGTATGTCAAACCAGAACGCGATGCCGCCGGGGACATTCTCTGCGCCGCAGTCGCCGTGCAGCGTATCTGCGATGGCGCGGACGAGCGACAGACCGATGCCGGTGCCGCCGGCCTCGCGGGTACGAGCGCGGTCGGTGCGGTAGAATTTCTCCCAGATCTTCGGCAGCTCATCCTCGGGCAGACCCTCGCCTGCATTGAAAACGGTCAGGCGCGTGCGCCCGCCGTTTCGGACGGCGGAGATGACGATGCTTCCGCCCTCGGCGGTGTAGCGGATGGCGTTGGACAGGTAGTTCATGAGCACCTGCTCGAGCAGGCCGCTGTCCGTGCGCACGGTGACGTGCGTGTCCGCGCAGTCCACGCTGAGGTTTTTGCTCTCGCACAGCACGGCGGTCTTCTGCACCGCGTCGCGGCACATTTCGTGCAGGTCGATCTCTTCATAGAATGTCTGTTCTGCGCCGAGCTCGAGCTTGGACAGGCTGAGCAGCTGCATGACAAGGCGGTTCATATGACCGGCCTCGTCCGCGATGGTGTCGCAGTAGAACTTGCGGTCCTCAGGGTCGTCCGCGACACCCGCCGTCAGACCCTCGGCGTAGCCCTGAATGAGGGCGATCGGCGTTTTCAGCTCGTGAGAAACGTTGACGATGAATTCGCGGCGCATATTGTCGATGCGCTCCTTTTCGCGTACCTCCTGCGCAAGCTGATCATTGGACTCCTTGAGCTCGCCGATGGCCTGCTCGAGATAGGCGCTGAGACGGTTGAGCGACTGGCCGAGCTGTTCGACCTCGTCGGATTCCCGCCTGCCCTTGCCGGTGTACTGGGTGGAAAAGTCGAGCTCGCTCATGCGGTCGGCGAGCGCCGCCATGGAGACGAGCGGGCGCGTGAACTCGCGCGAGAAGAAAAACGCGATGCCGAGACAGATGAGCAGCGCACAGCCGCCGGCGATGAGCAGGAACACCAGGTTGAGCGAGGAATTCTGCTCGATGAACGCGAACGGCATATAGGCGATAAGGTAGCGGCCCTCGTCCTTGTCGAGCGAGCCGATGAGACAGAGATACTGGTCGTTGTCGCGCAGGCTGATATTGGCAAAGCGATACTGATGCTCGGCGAGCGAGGACCAGTCCTCGTTCTGCATGACCGAGGCGAGGACCGCGATGCTGCGGAACTGCTGCTCGTTCATGCCGAACTCAAAGTCCGACGCGGCATGGTCGCCGCGGTCGTGCAGGAAGGAGGAGGTGAGCACGGTGCCGTCGTCCATCGCGACCGCCAGACGGATGGCCGAGCGGCTCTCGTAGCTGTCCAGTAGGGTCACGATGTCGTCCATATCGCCGTCATAGCTGCCGCAGACCGTGTCAAAGGCGTCGCACAGGCTGCTTTTTCGCGTCATCATGAAGTAATCCTGATAAAAGAACAGATTGAGCAGCAGCAGGATGCCGATGAACATGAGCGCGACGAGGCTGATGGCTGAGAAGAACTTGAATCGAATGGAATGCGGTTTCAGTTTCATCCTTCAAAGCGGTATCCGTAGCCGCGCACGGTCTCGATCATCGAGCCGCAGCAGCCGAGCTTGGCGCGCAGCTTTTTCACATGCGTATCGACCGTCCGGAGGTCGCCGAAGTAGTCGTAGCCCCAGACGGCGTTCAGGATGCTCTCGCGGGAAAGCGCGATCGAGCGGTTGTTCTTGAAATAGATGAGCAGCTCGTATTCCTTCGGCGTGAGGTCGACCGGCTGATCCTCGACGAGCACCTCGCGGCGCAGCTCGTTGACCGACAGGAGACCGATGATCTCGAGGGGAGAGGCTGCGCGGCCCTCGCGCTTGAGCAGGGTGCGCACGCGCGCGGCGAGCACGATGGGGGAGAAGGGTTTGGTGACGTAATCGTCCGCGCCGCCTTCCAGACCGCGCACCTGATCGGCGTCCTCGGCGCGTGCGGTCAGCAGCATGACAGGCAGGTGCTTTTCACCGTTTTCCTGCTCGCGTATCTCGCGCAGCACCTCGAAGCCGTCCATGCCCGGCATCATGACGTCGAGAATGGCGAGGTCGAGCGTGGGGCGGCGGTTTTCGATCAGCTCGAGCGCTGCTTTGCCGTCGGCCGCCTCAAGGATGGTGTGTCCGTCGCGTTTGAGAAAGTCGCTGACGAGCCGGCGGATGCGCGCCTCGTCGTCTGCGATGAGTATAGTAGACATAAGAATTCCGCCTTTGCTATCGTTTGTTGCATTTATTATACGGTTTCAATTTGTTCGTTGTGTGAACATTTTGTCCGCTGTGCAGACATTGAGAAAAAAAGGCACAGACAGTTTTGCTTGCACTCCAGCTTGTCGATAAAGTCGATTTTCATACAAAGCAGCAGTCGCGCGGCAGCGCGCATTAAAAAGCGTTTGCTGCGCAAACGCGAAAAACCGGGGACATGCGCCTCGGTTTTTTCACTTCTGGAGGGAGAAAGTTTCCGTATGGGAACTTTCGGACGACTCGTGTTCTGCGAAGTCAGAACACAGATTGTCGGAAAAACGAAGTTTTTCGACAGCCTGGAAAAATACGTTTGTCCCAAAGAGAGAAACATGATATACTGACTCTGCATAGAGATAAAAACGAAGGGACGGACAGCCTGTGAACATCAGAAAGGCAGAGGAGCGCGATATTTCGCGCATTACGGAGATTTACGCGCACGCGCGCGCCTTCATGGCGGAGAACGGCAACGCGACGCAGTGGAGCGGCGGCTACCCCGGCGAGGACGTCATCCGCGCGGACATCGCGGCAGGCACGCTGCATGTCTGCGAGCGGGAAGGGAAGGTCGCGGCGGTATTCGCGTTCATCCTCGGCGGAGATCCGTGCTACGCAGTCATCGACGGTGCGTGGCACGCCGCGCGTCCCTACGGCACCATCCACCGCATCGCCTCCGACGGCACGGCGAAGGGCATGGCGCGCTTTGTTTTCGACTGGTGCGCGCAGCAGATCGACTATCTGCGCATCGACACGCACGAGAACAACAGGCCGATGCAGGCGGCTGTCCTGCACTACGGTTTTCAGCCGTGCGGCGTCGTACAGGTGCGCGGCGGCGCGAGACTCGCGTTTGATTATGAGGTGAGAGCATGAAGACAAAGGTGATCGTCTGTACGGAGTACAGCGAACAGGCGCGGGCGGAGCTGCTGACGCGCTTCGGCGACAGATTCGACATCACGTTCGACGAGCACGCCGCTTCGCTCGGCGACGCGGAGATCTGCATCGGCGAGCCGCCGCTCGCCCTCGTGCAGCAGGCGGAAAAGCTGCGGTGGGTGCAGATGACATGGGCAGGCACGGATATTTATACGCGCCGGACAGGCTTTCCGGAGCGCGTCACGCTGACCAACGCCTCAGGCGCGTTCGGCCGCACGATCTCGGAGTACGTTCTCGGCGGCATCCTCACGATGTACCGCAACTTCCCGGCCTACCGCGAGCAGCAGAAGCAGGCGGTATGGCGGACGGTCGGCGCGGAGCGCACGCTCTACGGCCGCACCGTGCTCATCCTCGGCACGGGCGACCTCGGCAGCAATGTCGCAAAGCGCCTGCGCGGCTTCGGTACGGTGAACATCGGCGTGCGCCGCGCGGCAGGGGAGACGCTGCCGTATTTTGACGAGGTACGCGGCATCGCGGAGCTCGACGAGCTGCTGCCGCAGGCGGACATCGTCATCGGCTGTCTGCCGAATACGCCGGGCACCGCAGGCCTTCTCACCGAGACGCGCCTGCGCCGCATGAAGCAGGACGCCCTGCTCGTCAACGTCGGCAGGGGTACGCTGCTTTCGACCGCCGAGCTCGCCGCCGTCCTTGCGGACGGCCATCTGAGCGGCGCGGTGCTCGATGTGTGCGATACCGAGCCGCTCCCGCCCTCTTCGCCGCTCTGGAGCATGGAGAACGTGCTGCTCACGCCCCACGTTTCGGGACGCGGCTTCGGCCACGACCGCGGCACCGAACGCCTCATCTGGGAGATCGTCATGGACAACCTCGCGCGGTATCTCGAGGGAAAAAACCTGCGGCATATTGTAGACATTAACCGAGGTTATTAAACAGGAGGACTTTTTATGGCTGTCACTGCTGCTTTATCCACATTTTTCTCGCTGCTGAGCATTATCTGCGGCGCGGCGGCGCTCGCGCTGCCGGTCATCGCGCTCGCAAGACGGAAGAACGCGCTGTCGTTCGCGGCGGCGAGCATGGGATTGTGCGCGTTTTCGCTGCTCGGACAGATATTCGAGTACAACACCCGTGTAAACGTGCAGGACTGGAGCGCACTGCTCGATACCTCGTATGCCGTGCTGTTCTGCGCGGCGGTGTTGGTCGCGCTCGCGCTTGTACTCAATATCGCGGCCTGCCTGCGCGCCATGAAACAGTAAATTTATACTTAAACTTTTACAGGCAGTATGTTATAATGGAAAAAGAAAACTGCCGTGCCCTGCCGGCACGCTCGACCACACTGCGGACTGTCTCCGCGGTCACAGGAGGAAAAAGTTATGGAAATCAAGCTCTCACCGTCTATTCTGTCCGCTGACTTCGCCAATCTGGCACGCGACATCAAGATCGCGACCGATGCAGGCGCGGAGTACGTTCACGTTGACGTAATGGACGGTCATTTCGTACCGAACATCACCATCGGCGCGCCGGTCGTCAAGAGCCTGCGCAAGGCGACCGACAAGGTCCTCGACGTACATCTGATGATCTCCGACCCGGATCAGTACCTCGACGACTTCATCAAGGCAGGCTCGGACATCATCACCGTGCACTATGAGTCCAACGGCGACACCCTCGAGCAGCTGAAGAAGATCCGCGCGGCAGGCGTCAAGGCGGCCTGTGTCATCAAGCCGAAAACTCCGGCGGAGGCGCTGTTCCCGCTGCTGCCGTACTGCGACATGGTGCTCATCATGACCGTTGAGCCGGGCTTTGGCGGTCAGGGCTTCATTCCGGAGTGCATGGACAAGATCAAGGCCGTCCGCGCGGAGATCCAGAAGCACGGCTATCAGTGCGAGCTTGAGATCGACGGCGGCGCAAAGCTGAACAACACCGCAGACATCGTTGCAGCCGGCGCAGACGTCATCGTCGCAGGCTCGGCGGTATTCGGCGGCGACATCGCGGACAACGTCAAGAAGTTCCACGAGGTGTTCGAGGAAGGCGCAGCCAAGGCGGTCTGGACAAAGTAAACGAAAAATAACAGAAAAAGCGTGCAGAATAACCAAATCTGCGCGCTTTTTTCTGTTCCTGTTGACAAACAGAGAGCAATGGGTTATACTGAAGATAGTTTTTAACACACTATTAAAAACTATGAAGAAAAGAGGTGCACCATGGCAGATGCAGGGCTTCTCCGGCAGGAGAATACGGCGCTGCTGCGCCGGGCCATGCAGGACGGCGTTTTCAGCAAGAACGAGCTCGCGCGGCAGACCGGATTGAGCTTTCCGACGGTCGGACGCATCATCGACGATATGGTCGAGCGCGGCGAGGCACGGGAGGCAGGCGTGGCGGCTTCGACCGGCGGCCGATGCGCGATGCGGTACGAGCTGGATATGCATTACCGGCTGTTCCTGTGTCTGCGGCTGGAGCAGGATACGCTGCACTGGTTCGTGTGCGGCCTCGACGGCGTGCCGCTCGAGCAGGGAGAAGAGACCTGTCCGGGCGATGTGCGCGAACTGCTGGACACGCTTCTGATGCGTGTCAGGGCGCGTTACCCGCAGCTGGCGTCGGTCGCGTTCGGCTTTGCCGGCGCGATGCATGACGGCGTTGTAATGGAGTGCTTCGGCTATCCGGAGCTGCGGGGCGTGAGCCTTAGTACGCATCTTCACGATAAATCCGGACTGCCGAGCGCGGCGGCGCGCGACATGCAGATCGTCGCGGCCGGTTATGCGGCGCAGTGCAGCCCGGCGCCGCGCGCCGCGGTGTGCATCTACATCGGCAGGATGGGTGCAGGCGCAGGCATCGTGCTGGACGGCAAGGTCTGGAGCGGCGCGGCCGGTTTCGCCGGAGAGCTGCACTTTCTCCCGATCGAGCACAATATGGAATACGCGCAGACGCATTTTGCGGATGCAGATATGACGGCGTATATGGCGCAGGTGATCTGTGCGTGCGGTGCGCTCATCAACCCGGACCGGGTCGTGCTCTACACCGATCCGCTGTTCCGGAACAGGGTGGAGGACATCCGCGCCGCATGCGCGCGCATGCTTCCGCCGCACGCAGTACCCGAGATCGAGCTTTCGCGGACGTTCACCGAGGACTATGACCGGGGCCTTTTCACCATGGCACGGGATCTGATGGAGGGAAACGCATGAAATACTTCGTTTTCGATGTAGACGGTACGCTGATGAACTCGGCGGCGGTGGATCAGCAGTGCCTGAAGCAGACGCTGCACGAGTTCGGCCGCGACTATACCTTTGAGGAGCTGCGCCCGTCCTTCGGCAAGCCCGGACGGCAGACGCTCGCCGACCTCGGCTTTACCGGAGAGACCGCCGAGCGCATCATGGACCGCTGGGAGGGCCTGTCGAAGGAGCGCGCTTCTGAGGTGCTCGCCTTCGACGGCATCGAGGCGCTGCTGCGCGAGCTGCACGCACGCGGCTGCCGCTGCGGCATCGTGACCTCGCGCACGCATTATCAGTTCGACTACGGTTTTTCGCCGCTCGGTCTGGACGGGTATTTCGATGCGGTCATCTGCATGGAGGACGCGCCGCGCCACAAACCGGCGCCCGACCCGCTGCTCGAATGCCTGCGCCGCATGGGCGGCACGGCGGCCGAGGCGGTCTATATCGGCGACAGCGCGTGCGATATGGAGTGCGCCGCCGCGGCAGGCGTAAAGTCGTGCCTTGCGCTCTGGGGCATTCCCGAGGGCGCGTGCATCAGGGCCGACATCGAGCTTGCAGCTCCGGCTGACGCACTAAAACTGATATAAAAAACAAAAAGGGCGGTATCCGGAGAAAATCGGATACCGCCCTTTGGCTGTACTGTTATGCTTTCTGTGTTTCGGCAGGAGCCGTCTCGGTCTGCTCGGCGAGGCGTTCCTCGAGCCAGCGCGAAATATCGCCGTAGGTCTCGATGCGGCCGAGCTCGTTGAGCAGCTCATGACGGGCGTTTTTGTAAAAAACTGCGTCGATGTTGCGGGAGCCGCCTGCACGATAAAGACTGATGACGCGGCGCACGCCGTCGCCGTAGCGGCCGACCGGGTCGCGGTCGCCTGCGAGAAAGAACAGCGGCAGGTCGCTCGGGGTGCGGCGGAAGGTCGCGTTGCTGTTCGCGCGCGCGCAGAGGATGAACAGATCGCGGAAGGCGGAGGCGGTGAAGATAAAGTTGCACTTTTCGTCCGACTGATAGAGAGAAACGACCTCTTCGTCGCGGCTGAGCCAGTCAAAGACCGAATTCGGGTGGTCGATCCTGCGGTTGTAGGCCTTGAAGGCGATGCTGTTCAGCAGGCCGCTGCGGAAGGTCACGCCGCGCGTGCGTGCGATGGAGTCTGCGATATGGGCCGCACTGAGGGCGGCGGCGTTCGGGCCGGCGGTGCCGATAAGGATCGAGCCTGCAAGCTCCGTGCCGCACTCGGGCAGGCACAGGCGGACGATGAGCGAGCCCATGGAATGACCGAGCATGAAATAAGGAAGGTCGGGATAGCGGCGGTGCATCAGCTCGCGCAGGTGGAGTACGTCCTGAATGAGGTATTTCCAGCCGTCATGCGCGGCGAAAAAGCCGAGGTCAGCCGGCCGGGAGACCGAAGCGCCGTGGCCGATGTGGTCGTTGCCGCAGACGATGAAGCCGAGGCCGCAGAGATATTTGGCAAAGGCAGTGTAGCGCGAGAAATATTCGCACATGCCGTGGCTGATCTGAACGATGCCGCGGATATGGGAGTCCTCGGGCACGAGAATGTAGTAGGCGACATTGGAAACGCCGTTCGCGCTTTTATAAATATTCTGAGTGCATTTTATATTCATAAACCCACGTCCGATCGCAGAAATAGGAGACAGGCCGCCGGGGACTGACAGACGCTGTCAATGGTTATGTTAATATCATACCACATAAAAGCGGAATTGTGCACATTATTTGATAAAGTTCACAAAGCGTTTATAAATTCAGCGAACGCGCCGAGTCTTTGTACTTTTTACCGTCTGCCGACGGTATGCCTTTCCGCCGATACAGCGGCGCAGCCGGTGGAGGCGAGACTGGCCCTTCCGGGCAGGGGGATGTTCGCCATGACATGGCGGGGGATGCCGCCGCCCGGCGGCGGGGGGGATTGCCGGGGTCTCCCCAACCTTTCCCTCGGACGCGACTCCCTCCGGTCGCGCGTCTAAAAGCGAGAGGCCCACAGGGACGGCTGGTGCTCCAAGGCATAACCCTTGATCGAAGCGGAGCCGGTCGCAGCACAAATCAAGCGCCCTGCACCGTCTGGCCGCGCACTAATATGCGCGGCAAATCACGCAAAGTAAATTCAGGGCAATAAAGCCTCCCATAAGCTGAAAGACGCCCGGAATCGTGCTCCCGTAACCCCCGTTTCGCTGCACATCTCCGATGTGTCAGCGCAAAGGAAGGTTTGGGGAGTCAAGAGGGGACAGGAAACCATTGGTGTCCTGTCCCCTTTTGTCTCCGCCGCCAGACGGCGGCACTCCCGGCCGTCGAAGGCGGCCACTCCGCTGCGCCCTCCGAGGGCGTAAAGTCACCTCCACCGGCTGTGCCGCTGTATCGGCGGAAGGTCTACCGTCTGCCGACGGTATAAAAGAAAGGGCCGATGCCCGGTGGGGGACAATTTGCAAAATGTTCACATTTGAACCATTGACGCAGGATGAAAAAACGGCGTATATTATATAGTAATCCCAAAGCACTGCGCGCGGTGCGCCGCGCTCTCCCGACAAAGGACAGGTGAATCCATATGCCAACAAACAAGGGGCAGAAATCCCCTAAAAGACCGCTGATCTTCTACTATGCTGTGACGCTCATCGTTCTGATGCTGCTCAACTGGCTGTTCTTCCCGTCTCTGCTCAGCCGGCAGGTGACCGAGGTCGGCTACGACGAGCTGGTCAGCATGGTGGACGACGGAAAGGTCGAAACCGTTTCCTACGACAGTCAGGACCACGAGATCGTTTTTGAAGCGAAGGACGACAAGGGCAAAACCGCCCTCTACAAAACCGGCATCTTCCCGGATGACGCGCTTGTTGACCGCCTGCTGAAGGGCAACGTCAAGTTCGCCGCCGAGATCCCTACGCAGGCTTCGCCGCTCGTCAGCATGCTCGTCAGCTATATCGTGCCGATCGTGCTCATTATCGCCGTCGGCCAGTGGCTCCAGAAGAAAATGATGAAAAACATGGGCGGCAACATGATGAGCTTCGGCAAGTCGGGCGCGAAGATCTACGCCGAGAACGAGACTGGCAAGACCTTCGCTGACGTCGCCGGTCAGGACGAGGCCAAGGAGGCTCTGACCGAGATCGTTGACTTCCTGCACAACCCGAACCGCTACGCCGCCATCGGCGCGAAGCTGCCCAAGGGCGCGCTGCTCGTCGGCCCTCCGGGCACCGGCAAGACCTTGCTCGCCAAGGCCGTCGCGGGCGAAGCGCACGTTCCGTTCTTCTCCATCTCCGGCTCGGAGTTTGTTGAAATGTTCGTCGGCATGGGCGCGGCCAAGGTGCGCGACCTGTTCAAGCAGGCCGGTGAGAAAGCCCCGTGCATCGTGTTCATCGACGAGATCGACACCATCGGCAAAAAGCGCGACGGCGCAGGCATGGGCGGCAACGATGAGCGCGAGCAGACGCTCAACCAGCTGCTGACCGAGATGGACGGCTTCGACGGCACCAAGGGCGTCGTTATCCTCGCCGCGACCAACCGCCCGGAGTCGCTCGATCCGGCGCTGCTGCGCCCCGGCCGCTTCGACCGCCGCATCCCCGTGCAGCTGCCCGACCTGCAGGGCCGTATCGCCATCCTCAAGGTGCACGCCAAGGATGTGCACATGACCGGGCACATCGACTTCAACGCCATCGCGCGCGCGACCTCGGGCGCGTCCGGCGCGGACCTTGCGAACATCATCAACGAGGCCGCACTCCGTGCCGTCCGTCTCGGACGCAGCGCCGTGGAGCAGGCTGATCTCGAGGAGAGCGTCGAGACGGTAATCGCCGGTGCGCAGCGCAAGAACGCCGTGCTCAGCGCAAAGGAGAAGGAGATCGTCTCCTATCACGAGATCGGACACGCGCTCGTCGCGGCCAAGCAGACCAACTCTGCGCCCGTCACCAAGATCACCATCGTTCCGCGCACCTCGGGCGCGCTCGGCTACACCATGCAGGTGGACGAGGGCGAGCATAACCTCATGACGCGGGACGAGCTGCTGAACAAGCTCGCCACACTCACCGGCGGCCGTGCGGCCGAGGAGCTGATCTTCGGCTCGATCACGACCGGCGCGTCCAACGACATCGAGCAGGCGACCAAGCTCGCACGCGCCATGATCACCCGCTACGGCATGAGCCGCAAATTCGACATGGTCGCGCTCGAGACCGTTACGAACCAGTATCTTTCCGGCGACACCACCCTTGCCTGCTCGGCTGAGACCGCCGCGCAGATCGACGAAGAGGTCATCGCGACCGTCAAGGCTGCGCACGAAAAGGCCATCAAGATTTTGCGGGATAACATGGATGTGCTGCATCGCCTTGCGCATCATCTGCTCGAGAAGGAGACCATCACCGGCGACGAGTTCATGAGCATGCTGTAAACAGAAAAGCCGCCCCGAAGGACGGCTTGACAACAGCAGAAATAACAGGTATACTGAAAATACAAAGAGGCACTGTCGGCAGACGGTCAGCCCTCAGAGTGTTTTAATCACAAAGTGACCGCTTACTTTCTCAGGGTAGGGCGGTCACTTTGCGTATGTAATAAGCATGTCGAGCACGAATGCTGCGCATACCAGAATGCGAAAGAGTTTCTTTCTCATACGCATCATCCCCTCTCGCAAGGGAGTGGCTGACCGTCCGCCGTCTGTAACAGCGCCTCGGGGACACCGAGGTGTCCTTGTCAGCATTATAACAGACTTCGACAAATAACGCAAGAAAGCAAAGGACAGAACCCGGAAAAAGGGCTCTGTCCTTTTGTTTTTGTTTATTTTCTGTGGCGGCGTTGATAGGTGCTGTCGTTATAGCGCGAGCGGGAGGAACGGCGCCGTCTGCGGCGGCGGACACCGCCAAAGACAAGGCCCGTAAAGATATGTAGCAGGAAGAAGGCTGCGGCGGCGAGCAGCAGTACCTTGAACACGATGCTCTGGAAGAACGAGCTGAGCTTGTCCGCGTAGAACAGGACCGTGCTGCGCGAGATGTCGTTGAGGGCGACAAGCTCGACCGTGCCGTAGTCGCGGCCGTCATAGGTATAGGTCACGCTGCCGATGGTATCGCCGGCCTTGATGGGAGCGTCGACCTCCTCGGGGATGTCGGACTGAAGCTCGAGATCCTTTACGTCAAGCTCCCTGGGCAGCAGGGAAACGAGATCGTTCTTCGCGGTGAGAATGACCTGATTGGTGTCGGTCGAGAGCTTGACTTTGGTGTATGTTACCTCCTCACCCTGCCGGGCGAGGGTCTTGGAGGTGAAGTTCTCAAAGCCCCACTGGCACAGGCTCTTGGTATCGGTGAAGCTGGCGGCGATGGTCGGGTATTCCTTCGAGCTGCCCGAGCAGCCGAGCACGACCGAGAACAGCTTTGCGTCGCCGTATTCGGCGTAGCCGACGAAGCAGTTGCCTGCCTGCGAGGTGTGGCCGGTCTTGATGCCGAGACAGTTTGCGTAGCTCCACGGCTGGAACGAGCTGAAGATCAGCTGGTTGGTGGTGAGGATGATGCGCTCCTCGTGCAGGTTGGTCTTTGCCATGCGGTGCTGCACGGTGCTCACGATGTCGCGGAAGGTCGCGTCCTTCATGGCTTCCCTCGCGATTAAGTACAGGTCGTGCGCGGTGGTGTAGTGGTCGTCCTCGTGCAGGCCGCAGGGGTTGCAGAAGTGCGTGCCGGTGCAGCCGAGCTCGGCGGCGCGTTCGTTCATCATGTCGACGAACTGCTCCCAGCTGCCGCCGACATGGCGCGCGAGCATGTAGGCCGCCTCATTCGCGGAGGGCAGCATGAGTGCGTACAGCAGATCCTTGACCGTGACCTGCTCGCCGACCTTGATGCCGGCGTTCGAGCTGTCTGAGGTCACGTTTTCGAAGTCGCTGGCCTCGGCGGTCACGACCACGCTCAGGTCGGAGACGTTCTCGAGCGTCAGCAGGGCGGTCATGATCTTGGTGGTCGAGGCGGGATAGCGCTTTTCGTCTGCGTTCTTCTCGTAGAGCACCATGTCGCTCTCCGGGCTGACGAGCAGGGCGGCCGTCGCGTCGAGAGCAGGCGCGTTCGCGGCCGCCGCCGTGACCGTCGGGTCGCTGTCCGCCGTCGTAACCGCAGTTTTGTCGGCCGTATCGGTGCTGTCCGCGCTGTCAGAGGACGAGGCGTCGGTGTCGTCCTCGACCGCAAAGGCCTGCGGCAGGGGCGCGGCGTTCAGCAGCAGCGCCAGACCGAGCGCGAGCGCGCTCAGCCGGCGAAGTATTTCATTTTTCATCGTCCGTGTCCCCCAGAGAAAAGTCAGCGTTGGTGAATTTTTCGCGCAGAACGGCCGGCTTTGCCGGAACGCGGCGCAGCGGGTCATAGCGGAACGAACGGCAGTGGTCGGCGGCGTCCATCACGCCGCGCTTGCGGCACGCGATCCGCTTTCCGTCCGCGAGGGGGCTGCCGTGGGCACAGTAGGTGCAGCGCGGCTCAATATCTTTACGCAGCAGCTTGCTCAGCTTCATGCGAGAGTCAACTCCTTAAACACTAATAATCTAATTATAGCGTATCGTCTCGCTTTTTACCAGAGTAAAATATGTACAAAACGGTAACAGCCGCGAGCACGCCTGCGGAGACGGCGGAGGGCGAGGAGACCGGTCTCGCAGGGGCGAAGGCCGGAACGCAGGACGGGAATGCACGGCAGAGCGCGGCGCTGAGGGCGGCGGCGAGAGCGCCGTGCAGGAGCTTGGCGCGGACAAGGCCGGGCAGAGCGAGACCGTCCGCGGACGCGACAGCCTGCATCTGCATCAGGACGGACGCGCCGCCGAAGGCAAGCAGGAACGAAACGAGCACGAAAAGTGTGTTTTTTGGGAGAAATGACCCGGAAAGCGCAGCCAGACCGCTCGTCAGCTCGAACAGACCGGACAGCAGCCGCAGCGCCGGAGCGCGGGAAAAGACCGGCTCCATGAGCGTGAGCACGGCTGAAAAGGTCACGAGAAAGGCCGTGACGTCGAGCGAGACCGCCGCCGCATGACGCACGGCCGAGCAGAATACGACGGAGAACGGTCTGCTGTCGGAAGGTTCGGGAGATACCGGTATCGTTTGTCCGTTCTCCGTTCCACGGGAAACAAAAATACCGGTCAGCAGGGCGGAGACGACCTGTATGCCGTAGAGCAGCGCGCCGGTTTTCGCCGAACCGAACAGCGTGACGCCGGCAAGCGCGATGCAGAAGCCGGGACTTGCGCACGAGCAGAACAGCGCCTCGCGCCGGGCGTCCGAGGCGGACAGCCGTCCCTCGCGCAGCAGCGAGGCGCATGCCGCCGCGCCGACCGGGTAGCCGCCTGTCAGACCGAGCACGACGGGCGCGGCTCCGGCCTGCGGCAGGGCGAAAACGCGGCGCAGCAGGGGCGCGAGAAGGCGCGAGAGCACCCTGTCGGCATGAGAGGCGGTCAGCAGCTCTCCGGCCACGAAGAACGGGAACAGCGCCGGGAGCGCCGAGCCTGCCGCGAGGGCAAGGCCGCGCCGTACCCCCTCGGCGCACGGCTCCGGGAACAGCAGCGGCAGCACGAGCAGCAGCACACAGAGAATGCGCAAGGTTATCCACCTCCTGTGGAAAAGTTATGTGTGGAAAAGTTATGCGCAAATCGGAACGCATATGCGCATACAGTTAGCGAAGGGGGAATGCTTATGGCGTTTGACGGATTTGAACTGTTCGAGCCGCAGGTCGAGCTGCTCGGGCGGCATCTGGCGACGATAGAGAACCACTGCGGCATAGTAGAGTATGACGAGACCGTGTTGCGGGTGAAATGCCGCCGGTGCGAGGTGCGCATCGAGGGCGAGGGACTGCATCTGACCGCGCTGACGCTTGGAGAGCTGGCGGTCGAGGGAGACATCCGCTCGGTCGCGTTCCTGCCGGGAGGGGAGGGAGCGGAATGATCGAGCGGCTGCTGCGGCGGACGGCGGGGGAGGTGCGCGTGCGCGTGACGGGCGCGAGCCTGCCGCGGTTCCTCAATGCCTGCACGCAGGGCGGCGTGCGGCTGCGGCGCATGGAGCGTGTCTCGTGGGACAGGATGGACGCGACGCTGTCGCTCGGGGATTTCCGAAAACTGCGCTCGTGCATGGGCCGTACCGGCTGCCGGGTGCACATTCTCGAGCGGCGCGGCGTGCCCTTCGTGCTCGCGCATCTGCTGCCGCGGACGGCGCTGCTGGCAGGGCTGGCGGCGTTCTGCGTCATGGCGTACCTTGTCGGCACGCGGGTATGGGAGATCCGCACGGACATCTCGCCGTCGCTGAGTGAAAGCGCGGTCATGGGCAGGCTCACGGAGCTCGGCGTGGACATCGGCACGCCGCTGCGCAGCATCGACACGCCGTCCATCCGGCGGCAGATGATGGTGTGGGACCCGGACATCACGTTTTTCGCGCTGAATCTGCGCGGGAACAGCCTGACGGTGACGGCGCACGCCGGGGCGGCCGCGCCCGAGGTCGCGGATGAAGCGCGCCCGATGCGCATCGTCGCGTCGCATGGGGGCGTGGTGCGGCAGGTGCGCGCGCTGCGCGGCGAGGCGCTCGTGCGTGCCGGGGACGCGGTGGAGACGGGGGATGTGCTGATCGACAGTCTCGTGCCGCCGACGAGGGAGAACGGTCTCCCGCACACGGTTCGGGCGGAGGGGACGGTCGAGGCATATACCGTGCGCCGGGCGCGGTCGGTGCGGCCGCTGAGAAAGGCAAAAAAATCCTATTACAGGAAAACGTGTCGACTTATGTCGATTAGCATTGGAAAAATGACGAAAAAATTGTATTTTGGTACTGGTATTGCAGGGGGGACCTGTGATAAAATGATAGAAGCGAAAACGTGGCGGCTGAGCGAGAGCGTTCGTCTGCCGGTGACGGTTTTCGTGCAGACCTATCGGTACTATGACGCAGAGCCGGAGAACGTGACGGCGGCGCAGGAGCGCACGGAGATGGTGCGCCGGGCGCTGGGGGCGGTCATTCGCGAAACAGACGGAGGGCGCGTGCTTTCGCTGCGCAGTGCGCTCGAGGAGAAGGACGGCGCGGCCGTGCTCGACCTGACCGTTCACGCGGTGGAACAGATCGGCAGCCCTGCCGAGGGGGACGCTTCCGAGGGCAGCGGCCCTTGACTGCTTTATCGTCAGCAGACGGCTGACCTTCCGCCGATACAGCGGCTCGCCGGTGGAGGCGACTTTACGCTCGAAGTGAGCGTGCACGGTGGCCGCCTTCGGCGGCCGGGGTATGCCGTGCCCACGGCCGGGGATTGTCGGTGCCCACTGACAGGGGATGCCGTGCCCACGGCGGGGGCAAAAGGGGACGTAGGACACCTGCGGTTTCCTATGTCCCCTCTTGACACCCCTTTGACTTTCCGCTGGCCGCTCAGCAAAGCATTCGCGGCTAAACGGGGGTTACGGGGGATCGGTTCCGGGCGTCGGGCAGATTTTGGGACGCTGTAAGGCCCTGAATTTACTTTGCGTGATTTGCCGCGCATGACAGTGCGCGGCCAGACGGTGCAGGGCGTTGGATTGGCGCTGCGAAAAGCTCTGCTTCGATCAAGAGCATACCCTTGGAGCACCAGACGCCCCTGTGGGCCCCTCGCATTTAGACGCGCGACCGAAGGGAGTCGCGTCCAAAGGAAGGTCAGGGGAGTCAAGAGGGGACAGGAAACCATACTTGGTGTCCTGTCCCCTTTTGCCCCTGTCGGTGGGCACCGACACCCCCCGGCCGCCGAAGGCGGCCAATGTCCACGCTCACCTTGAGCGTAAACTCGCCTCCAGCGGCGCACCGCTGTATCGGCGGAAGATTTACCATCAGCAGACGGTAAAAAAAGAAAGAGAAGAACGGTTTATCTTTACATTGCGGCTGGAAAATGCTATAATCATGCTGTATATTTGCGTCCAAAAGGGGGGCGGGAATTTGAAAAAGAAAATTCAGACGGCTCTTCGACCCGGCCGAGCGGCATTTTATGTGCTGTTTTTACTGTTTGCGGCCTGCGGTCTGTATTTTTCAAAGCCGTATGGCTTCATCGGCATGGCCATCGTCATCATTCTGCGCATGGTCGCGATCCGCAGCGACGCGGAGCGGCGGCAACGGGTGTATGATCTGATGGAAAATATCGAGATCGAGGGCGGAGAAGTCCGTCCGGCGGTCACGAAATCGCCGCTGCCGACCGTTGTCGCGCTCGCGACGACCGGACAGATCATCTGGGCGAACGAGGCCTTCGCGGACATGACCGGCCATTTCGCACACGCGCCGCACATGCGTCTGACCGAGCTCGCGCCGACGTTCGAGACGCGCTGGCTCATCGAGGGCAAGACCGCCTTCCCGGGCGAGCTGCGCATGGGCCGCGGCATCTACCATGTATTCGGCAGCATGATCCAGTCGGGCGCAGGTCAGATGATGATGCTCCATTTCATCGACTGCACGGAATTTGTCCATCTGCGCGATGATTCCGAGACGCGCCGCCCGGCCATTGCGGTGATCGCCATCGACAACTATGAGGAGCTCGTCAAGAATACGACCGACTCGGAGAAGTCCAACATTCTCGCCGGCATCGACAGGCGTCTGTCCTCGTGGGTCAAGGATTCGAGCGCCGTCATGCGAAAATATGACCGCGACAAGTACATCTTTATCATCGAGAACGCCGAGCTGGACAAGCTGGCGGCGAAAAAGTTCTCGGTGCTTCAGGAAGTGCGCGATATTCAGAACCATGAGGGCGTTGTCGCGACGCTGTCCATCGGTATCGGCCGCGACGGCGAGACGCTCGCGGAAAGTTACAAGTACGCCGGTCTTGCCATCGACATGGCGCTCTCGCGCGGCGGCGATCAGGCCGTCATCAAGAACCGTTACAGCTTCGAGTTCTTCGGCGGTCTGAGCGAGGAGGTCGAAAAACGCACCAAGGTCAAGAGCCGCGTAGTCGCCAATGCGCTCAGCCAGCTGATCCGCGATTCGTCGCAGGTGCTCGTCATGGGTCACAAGAACAGCGACATGGACGCCATCGGCGCTGCGGCAGGCATGGTCTGCGCCGCGCGCGTCAAGAACAAGCCGGTACACATCGTCGTAGACCGTGAGCACACCATGGCGAGCGATCTGATCGAGCGTCTGGAGACGCAGAGCGAGTACAAGGGCGTGTTCGTCAGCGCGGAGGACGCGATGATCATGTGCGACTTCAACACGCTGCTCATCGTCGTGGACGTCAACCGTCCCGCCTATGTCGAGAGCGAGTCGCTGCTCCAGTCCATCAACAAGGTCGCGGTCATCGACCATCACCGCCGTGCGGCGGATTATATCGAGAACGCGGTCGTCAGTCTGCACGAGCCGTATGCCTCGTCCGCATCCGAGCTTGTCAGCGAGCTGCTTCAGTACCTCGTGCCGACGAGCAGCATCCTGACGGCGGAGGCTGAGGCCATGCTTTCGGGCATCTACCTCGATACCAAGGGCTTTTCCACGCGCACCGGCGTGCGCACGTTTGAGGCGGCGGCGTATCTTCGCCGCGCGGGCGCGGAGGCGAGCGATGTCAAGCGTCTGTTCCAGTCGAGCTTCGATCAGTATATGGAGCGCCAGAAGATCATTTCTTCTGCGCGCAACTGCGGCCAGGGCGTGATCTTCGCCATCACCGGTGAGCAGGTGGACCGCATCGCGGCGGCGCAGGCTGCTGACGAGCTGCTTTCCATCATCGGCACCACGGCATCCGTCGTTGCCTTCCGCAGCGGCGAGCACGATATGGCGGTCTCCGCACGCGCGGCAGGCCAGGTCAACGTTCAGCTGCTCATGGAGCGTCTGGGCGGCGGCGGCAATCACTCCGCGGCGGGCGCGCAGCTCAGGAACACAACACCTGAGGAGGCGGACCGACTGATCACCGAAGCGATCCGCGGTTATCTCGAAGATCAGTGCGCGGAGAAGCAGAACGAACACTGAGCACATTTCTCTGCCGGAAACCGGGCAGAACAGGCATAAAACAAGCAATATAAAATTAAGGAGAGACTTATCATGAAAGTAATTCTGACAGCAGACGTAAAGGGCAAGGGCAAGAAGGGCGACCTCATCGAGGTCAGCGAGGGCTACGGCCGTAACTTCCTCATGCCGCGCGGTCTGGCAGAGCTGGCTACCGCCGACAACCTCAACGTAAAGAAGGCGCAGGACGAGGCGCACGCACGCAAGGTTGCGCTCGAGCAGCAGGCAGCGCGCGAGGCGGCGGAAAAGCTCAAGGAGTGCCCGGTCAAGGTTCCGGCCAAGGGCGGTGCAGGCGGCCGTCTGTTCGGCGCAGTCACCTCCAAGGAGATCGCGGAGGAGCTCAACCGCCAGTACGGTCTGAGCGTTCCGAAGCAGAAGATCGTGCTCGAGGAGCCGATCAAGACCTTCGGCGTACACCGCGTCAAGGCGAAGCTGTATCAGGACATCGCAGGCGAGATTCTGGTGCAGGTGGTAGAGGCCTGAGTACAGGGGGTATCCAATACCCCCTGTATACGCCGGACGGTTCCGTAGAAACCGCCCGGCGATACCCCCGGACGCCGCCCACGGCGGCTGGGTCGGGGTGTAAAAAGTCAGGCGCATATCCTGACTTTTTACGGACACGGCTCTGCCGTGTCCTGTTTCATGCCGTGCGTGGGACGCACGGAGGGGCGCTGGTGGCGCTATTCCTTATATTATTTGTATCGAGGTGTATTTGTTGGATGAGCTTTTAATGCGGCAGGTGCCGCAGGACCTGACCGCGGAGCAGTCGCTTCTCGGCGCGATGCTGGTCGATCCGAACTGTATCCCCGAGGTCATCGAGCAGGTGCGCTCGGACGACTTCTACGCCGATGAGAACAAGCGGATCTTTGAGGTCATTTATTCGATGTTCAACGGCGCGAAGCGCATCGACCCGGTAACCGTGCTCGACGAGCTGACGAGCGCGGGCTATTACGACGAGGCCGGCGGCCGCGCCTATCTGTTTCAGCTCATGGATATCACGCCCGGCTCGCGCAACGTCACGGAATACGTCCGCATCGTGCGCGACAAGAGCCTGCTGCGGCAGCTTGCCGACGCCGGCAGCGAAATTCAGCAGAATGCCATTTCCGGGCAGGGCGATGCCTCGGGCATTGCCGAGCTTGCCGAGCAGCGCATCTACAACATCCGGCAGGGACGCGAGATCAAGGGCCTTTCCAAGCTCGAAAACGTTATCGCGGATCTCTATACCGAGCTGAACGAGCGCATGCAGTCGGACAGCGACATCCCGGGCATGTCCACCGGCTTCCACGCGCTCGATAAGGCGCTGACCGGTCTGAACAAGTCCGACCTGATCCTGATCGCGGCCCGACCCGGCATGGGCAAGACCGCTTTCGCGCTCAATATCGCGCTGAATGCGGCCAAGGCGAGCATCCAGAACAAGCCGAAGGGCTACAAGAAGGGCACGGGCGTGTGCGTGTTCCAGCTCGAGATGGGCAAGGAACAGCTCGCGAGCCGTTTTCTGTCCAGTCAGGCGTTGCTCGAGTCGCAGAAGCTCAAGACCGGCGATCTGACGATGGACGACTGGGACAAGATCGCGCGCGGCGCGGGCGTGCTGTCGAGTCTGGATATTTATGTCGACGACAACCCGGCCATCACTGTGCCCGAGATCAAGGCGAAATGCCGCCGGCTGGGCGACGAGCTTGGTCTGATCGTCATAGACTATCTTCAGCTGATGCACGTCGGCGGACGGCACATGGACAACCGTGTGCAGGAGGTCGCGGAGATCTCGCGTTCGCTCAAGATCATGGCGAAGGAGCTCAATGTGCCGGTCGTGTGTCTGTCGCAGCTTTCCCGTGCGTCCGAGCAGCGCTCGGACAAGCGTCCGATGCTGAGCGACCTTCGAGAGTCGGGCGCGATCGAGCAGGACGCCGACATCGTCATGTTCATCTACCGAGACGATTATTATGACGAGGAGAGCGAAAACAAAAATATCGCGGAGATCATCATCGCGAAAAACCGCCACGGCGCGACGGGAACCGTCGAGCTTCAGTGGGTCGGTCAGTACACGACCTTCTCCAACCCGGACCGCATCCATGAGGAATAACGGGCTTCTTCGGTCGGCGGCCGACACGATTCGCCGCTTTGCCATGCTGAGGCCGGGGGAGCGCGTGCTCGTCGCCCTGTCGGGCGGCGCGGACTCGGTGTCGCTCCTGCTCGTACTGCAGAAACTCGGGTACGAGGTGCGCGCGTTTCATCTGAACCACTGCCTGCGCGGCGCGGAGTCCGACAGGGACGAGGCGTTCTGCCGTGCGCTGTGCGCTGAGCGCGGCGTGCCGCTGAACGTCGGGCGCTGCGACATTGCCGCCCTCTCGCAGGGAAAGGCGGTCGAGGAGACCGCACGGCGCGAGCGCTACCGCCTGCTCGAGCAGGCGGCGGAGGGGGATAAGATCGCGACCGCGCACACCGCGGACGACAATCTGGAGACCGTGCTGTTCCATCTGGTGCGCGGCAGCGGCGCAAAGGGTATTTCCGGCATTCCGCCTGTGCGCGGCGCGGTCATCCGGCCGCTCCTGTTCGCAGAGCGGCGCGAGATCGAAGCGTTCCTGCGCGAAAACGGGCAGGATTACGTCACGGACAGCTCCAACCTCAGCGATGATTACACGCGAAACCGTCTGCGGCACAGCGTGCTGCCCGTGCTGCGCGGCATTAACGAGCAGGCCGCGCAGGCGGCGCTGCGGCTCGGTGAGCAGCTGCGGCAGGATGAGGCCTGTCTCGGCGGGCAGGCGGAACGCTGTCTGCAAACTGCGCTTCGTGCGGACGGCGCCTATCTGACCGCACCGTTTCTCGCGTGCCATCCTGCCGTGCAGGGAAGGGCGCTCCGCGAGGCGGCGAGACGCGCCGGAATGCCCATGCGCGACCTTTCGCAGACGCACATCGAGGCGCTGGAGCGCCTGCTTTCGAGTGCAGACCCGTCCGCGCAGCTCGACCTGCCGCACGGCTTTACGGCACGACGCGAGTACGAGGCCTTCCGCATCGCGCCGCGCGCGTGCGGGGGGCAGCCGGAGGCGCTGCCGCTCACCGTTCCGTTTGACGGCGTGTGGGCAGGCGGAAACAGAGTCAAACTCAGAAAATTAGAAAAATCCGAAGTTTTTTACAAAACAGTCAATACTTTTTGCGCAGATTGTGGTACAATAGATTTTGCATCGCTGTGTGTTCGTGCGCGGCAGACGGGAGACCGGCTGCGCCTGACCGAAAAGGGGGGCAGCCGGACGCTGAAAAAGCTGATGATCGACCGGAAGATCCCGGCGGCGGAGCGAGACGCCCTCGCCGTCATCGCAGACCGGTGCGGCGTCATCGCGGTGCAGGATATCGGCATGGATCTCAGCCGAAGGCCGGGAAACGGCGCGCGGCTGGAAATAAAGATTGAGAGGAACTGACGAAATGGCTTATAACATGCGAGACGATATTAAGGAAGTATATTTCACCGAGGAGCAGCTGCGAGACAAGGTCCGCGAGCTTGGCGCGCGCATCACTGAGGATTACCGCGGCAAGAATCCGCTGATCGTCAGCGTCCTCAAGGGCTCGTACATCTTCATGGCCGACCTGACCCGTGCGATCGATACGCCGTGCAACGTGGATTTCATGGTCGTGTCCAGCTACGGCAACGGCACCAAGACCAGCGGCGAGGTTCAGATCATCAAGGACATCGCGCAGCCGATCGACGGCCGCGACCTGCTGATCGTCGAGGACATCCTCGACTCGGGCGTAACGCTGCACTACCTCATGCAGATCCTCGCCGCACGCGGCGCGAACTCCATCCGTCTGTGCACGCTCCTGTCCAAGCCGGAGCGCCGCAAGATCGACGTCAACGTCGATTATCTGGGCTTTGAGATCCCGGATGAGTTCGTTGTCGGCTACGGTCTGGACTACGCGGAAAAGTACCGCAATCTGCCGTACATCGGCATTCTCAAGCCGCACGTTTACGGCGGCGAGGGCGAATAATCTCTCCCATACGGAAAGGGGCGTTAAACCAATTTGAAAGGCAAAATGAAGGGCTTCGGCCTTTACCTGCTCATACTGGTCTGCCTGCTCGCCGGCGTAAGCTACGTCGTCAGTCAGACGCAGAAAACCGAGTCGATCTCCTACTCGGATGTGTACAGCTACTTTGAACAGGGCGACGTAGACCGCTACACCCTCGAGGGCGGCACGCTGACCATGCATCTGAAGAACGAAAACCGCGCGGTCAGCTACGAGATCGGCGACTATACCTCGGTATGGTGGGCGCAGCTCGGCTCGGTCATCGACCAGCAGATGAAGGACGGCACGCTGACCAAGGTAGACTATATCACCACAACGATCCCGTGGTGGGCGCAGTTCCTGCCGTATCTCATCCTCGTGGTGCTGATCGGCGCGTTCTGGTAT
>OGCO01001663.1_pt1 | contig 32144 bp, 41 predicted proteins | sample 1570171 | NCBI WGS metagenome assembly OGCO01 (sample SAMEA4370583, study PRJEB24528) | human gut metagenome
TAAACCAACAATATTTTTCAGCTTTATTTATCATACTGATATAAACTTCTTCTCCTACTTGCTCATTATCCATAGGGCTGTCTGCATAAGGTTGAACAAACCCAGTTTGCTGTGCCGCATAATCATAGTGGAAAAGGTATTTACTAAAATCAGAATCATTAGCATCCTTATCACTTACTGCATTCCACATTTCCAAAAATGTCACCGTAAGCGACTGAACAGCATCTCCTTCTAAACGAATACCTGTATCTTTCCACTGTCCATACGGGTGTGTGTAATTAAAATATTCGTTTGCTAGATTATATCCACCTGTAAATCCGACTTTTCCATCAATAACTGTTATTTTTCTATGATCACGATTGTTCAAAAACAGATTTAAACCTGGCATAAACGGATTGAATACACGGCAATGAATTCCTATTGCCTCCATCTTTTTCACAAAATCTGTGTTAATAAAGCCTATAGAACCCATATCATCGTATCATAATTTTCTTCTATTGTATGTATACGCATTCTTATTTCCTCCTGTTAAAATGTGCTTTCATCGTGTTATATAAACTACAACACCAGACGGAAGTTCTATATAATTTTCATTATCTCTTAAACTGTTTTCAAATAATTCAAAATCAAAATACGCTTCATTCATATCATTTACAAATCCAAGAGATCTGGCAGTCTCTTCTGCTGCATTTTCAAAATTACTATAAACTGCATTGATCAACATAATTTCATCAGCATATGTATTTGTAATTTCTATGCAATCTTCGTTGCTTAATTCTCTATATTCATCTTGAAGTTCGTTGATATAGTCCTCTAGTGCTGCGTCAACCTTAGTTTTATATTTTGAATAAATATCTTTAAACATATTATTTTCCTCTCTTTCTGCTTTGAAATGTGAATTTCATTTATAATACTTTCCAACCTATACCACATTTACAAACTTTTATGCCGTATTTATCACAAAACTTTTTAACATTACTATTTATAAATTCTGGTTTGTTTTTTAGATTTTCCAACACGTTTACAAGTTCCCTTATATCATAAACAGATAAATTAAATCCTTTAATTTTTTCGCCATTCAATAGCTTATTAACATCATTATTAATTTTATCATGTTGTTTCTTCGTCATGGTTTTATTGCCTCCTGTTCTATGCTTTTGTAATCATTTCCATTGTTTCCTTAACAGTGAATAATCCTCTTTTATAACATTTTATAGCCTTATCAATCTGATCAATAGAACACGCTTTTAATCCATCATTAATAACATGATTCTTAATTTCCTCTTTTCGATAGTTAGCGTATTCTTTCATAAATCTAGGTACTTTTAACATGATTTAATCTCCCATCTGTATTCTGTTTCTCTACAGTTTCATATTTTAGAAATTATATATGTAACACTCATTCCTTTATATGAATGCTTTTCTATCCATTCTTTTACATTCTTCTTTTTATCAAAAATAAGAATATTTCCTTCATCCATATAACCAAGTTTTGTAATTCCTTTAGATGCAACGATATTTCTTAAAGTTCCATCTTTCTCAATAATTACATAATATTCTTTATATGTTTTTCCTTCTGCTAATCTCATTATGTTTCCCCCATGAAATTGTACTGTGAACTACCCACGAGCTAAAGCTCGTTGGGATTCTTGTTTCATCATCCTCGTAACCTACTAACTCCACAAGCGTAAATTCCGACAGTTCCTGCCGTACTAAATATTATTTATGCTACTTCTAATAATCTCAATCCTTCATTAAGAATATTTTTCGCAGCGTTAATATCTCTATCATGAACAGTTCTGCATTCAGGGCATATCCATTCTCTTACTGATAAGTCTTTTATATCTTTATTAACATAACCACACACATTACAGGTCTGACTTGATGGAACATATCTACCAATTTTAATGTAGATTCTGTCATTCCATTCTGCTTTATATGTAAGTTGTCTTGTCAACTCATACCACCCACAATCTGAAATAGCTTTAGCAAGATTGTGATTCTTAACCATATTTGATACTGCTAAATCTTCACTAACTATCACTTGGTTTTCGCTGATAAGCTTATGAGAAATTTTATGTAAATTATCAATTCTGGTATTATGGATTTTCTCATGTACTTTTGCTACTTTTATACGTTGCTTATTCCAATTCTTACTACCTTTGATTTTACGAGACAATTTTCTTTGCTCTTTTGCTAATTTATTTTCATATTTCTTAGTAGTATGAATATTATCAAACTTTTCTCCATCAGAAGTGATAAGTAAGTCCTTAATGCCTAAGTCAATACCAACTGAATTATTATTTTCTTTCATTGAAATATGTTCTGTTTCTACAAGAATCGAAACGAAATATTTTCCTGATGGAACTTGTGAAACTGTCGCAGATTTTATCTTCCCTGTAAATTCTCTATGAATCTTTACTTTAGTCCATTTAAGTTTCGGAAGTTTGATCTTGTTATTCTTAAATAATACTTCGATGTTGTTGTTAGTAAAGTTAGTAGAATATGACTTTTTATGATCTCGTTTACTTTTGAATTTCGGATATCCTGTATGTTCTTTAAAAAATTTCTGATATGCGGAATCCATGTTATAAATTGCATTCGTAAGAGCAAATTTGTCAACTTCTTTTAACCATTTATACTCCTTTTTAAGAACTTGATTGCAATAATTATTACAAGAAGTTTTATTCATAGATTCTTTTTTCGTTTCATATATTTCTTTCCTATATGCGAGAGTTTGATTATAAACAAACCTACAACATCCAAAAGTTTTTTGAATTTGTTCTATTTGTTGCTTATTTGGATATAATCTGTATTTGTAAGCTTTTAACATTTACTTATCACCTCACTTTCATTTATATATTCTCTGTTTTATACGGTTCTTTACCCATCAGCTAAAGCTAATGGGATTGCGAGTCTGTACTTTCAATCAACTTTATTTATTTCCTTGTATGCCTCTTCTAACGTGCAACACAACGCTTGTGCAACTACTAAACATCTAGCCGTCATATCCTGTACAATGGCTTTCTGATTGTCTTTGGGTACGTTCTGAAGCGTTCTATCATGCTCCATAAGGTTCTTTACTGTATTAGTCATGAGATATTTTCCGTCAACTGCTAAAGCTGCGATTAAGTTTTCCATAATTTAACACCTGCTTTCTAGTCATTTAAAGTTATCGCCAAAAAAGGAACGTCCTCACAATCCTTATAGACTCCTACGGCTACAATTTCTCTATTTTCATATTCACTAAGATTTTTCATATATAAAGTATTTCCATCTTCAAAAAATGCACTCTTTTTCATGATTGGGTCATAAATTAAAACATTAAAATCACCAACAAAACTAAATTTAAAAGCATCCATAGAAATATTTTTATTCTTTTCTTTTAACATTTTATTTTCAAATTCTACGCTTCTCTTTTCGTTTGTTAATCTGCGATTTGCTTGTTGTAGTAGTTCAATCTTTTCTTTCTGTTTTTTGATGGTATTCCCTGCCTTTACTAACATATTTCCTAGTTCTTTCAAGTTGTTTTCTAACATGATTTTATCCTCCTGTTTAAGCTCTTTTATTCCACGCCCCAATAAGACTGTATGGTGTCTGGTCATATCCCCTATCAATACCACCCATACAATTTCCGCACAAAATTCTCCAACGATTTCCGATTTTTGCTTCATATTCTTCTAAAACAATATTCTCTGATTCTCCACAAAACGGACAAGGTTTTACTTCTACACTTTCACATAATTTTTTTGCTTTAATCACTTTCACTATCATAGTTTTTTGTCCTCCTAGTTAGTATAAAAATATGGGTCTGTCGGTTTCCCGAAGAAGTAACTACCATCCCATACACCACCTACTTCAATAATATCTTGCAACGCTTTTATCATATCGACTTGTGACTTACAAGCACATATGACTTTGTGTGTATTTTCAAAGCAAAGAAAGTATTTATAACCCCACCAATCATCAATATTTACAGGATTTTCTGTAAAATAGGCAGGTATAAGGGATTCTACATTATCCGCTAATCTCATCATTTTCGGTCTTAATGACATAATTTCCACCACCTTTATAATTCAATACTAAATTCATTCTCAAGAATGTCTTTCAAAGAATCATCTTCTTCACAGTAAGCAATGAGAAAATCAAGATTGTTTTCCCATGTTTCAATATGTATTCGTTCTCTTATTTCGTCATCCATATAAGAGCAAATAAGATCCATTGTGTCGTTTTCTATGTTATATAAGGACACCTGTATATCTTCTATATCCTCTTCTTTTCCTCCGTTTTCCGTATACCATGTAAGAGCGTAATCTTTCGCTTCTTCTGCGTTCCACGCTTTCACATAGTCCCCGATAAAGTTATCAAAAGTTTTTCCGTCCTGCGAAAATTCCACGTTGTATAACATCATTGTTCATTCCCTCCTATATTGTTTTCTCTTATGAACACTACAAAAGACACACAACTAAAAGTCGTATGCCTTCTAACTATTCATAAGATTATTTCTACTATGCTTCATACTTCCGTTCTAATTCTCTACAAATTTCAGAATCATAACTAAACGGATATTCTTTTACAAGTCCATTCTTACTGTAAATACTTGTAACAAATTTCACGTCATAAAATGTCGTGTAGTTCAACGAATATGTAATTGTGTTATTGATATAAATGTTTACTGATTGACCATTATCGTAATACTGAAAAGGTACATCCGATATTTCCAGATCATCAAGAACTTTCTTTCCTTCATAGTAATTTCTTTCAAACTGTTCTTTGTTGCCCCATGCTTCGCCTTTTGTAAGTTCCTGTAATATTGATATAATCGACATATTATTTCACCTCATTATCTTTCAAAATCAATTTCTAATGGTTTTACTTTTCCGCTTCTTAGTTCCTCTAAAGCAATTTTATTTTCTTCATTTGTGAAATAATCCACTTTGTAAGAATCAATAATTTTGTTCTGAATTGAACTTCTTTCATAAAAGTCTAAATTATCATCTTTCCAATACCACACAAAATAAGTATGAATAATGCAATTTTCATCATCGTAAACACGCTTGCAACGTCTTTTGCTTCCATTCATCAAGAAAATATCTTCTGTTACGTTTAATGCGTCATACTCTGTATTTGAACAATGATGTTCTACTTCTTTATATGTCCAGATAACCGTACCTCCCCATGTATGTTTTCCATCTGTAACGGCTCTGTAGGTTCTTAACCATGCTTGCATTTCTTTTTTTGTTTTCCACGCATGAGAACTTAATGCGTTCCATGAAGCAAAATACTGATAATCATTATCTGATTTTCTATGAGACAGATAATATTTATCATGTGTTTTTGTGGAAAACATTTCTTTATTATTATTGCATTCCCATAAATTAACCGTTGCGGTAAAATAAATTCCACCATTTGCACGTGCGCCAACATTTCCCCATGTCCAAAAAGTTTTGACTGCTGTACCTTTATATACAAATTCAGATTCTTTGTGATGGCTAAAAGCGCCACCAGAAGCACTTCCGCATAACTCATTATCGTAAATACTTAGATGTATTCCGGCATTTTCGCAAAGTTCTATATCTTCTTCTTCTTTCATTGTTGCTGTTGCTTTTGGAAAATATTCTCCGTATTCGTTTGTGTATTCCACTACGTCAAATGTCTGTATGGATTCTACGGAGCGTGTTTTTTCAATCATATCAATAAGATGATTTACTCTTTCTACATCTGAATTATTAATTCCATAATAGCTATCGAAAAGTTCATTTTCTTTCTTTAATGTTTCCACTGTATACTTTTTCATAGTCCTAAACCTCCATATTTTCCTTAATTTCTCTATAAAGTAAGCTTGTTAATAAATAACAAGCTTCATCTTCTGAATACTTTTCTTTTTCCTCTTCCGTCTCCTCTAAGATTTTACCTAAATCATTTTTAGCATTAGGAAAATAATAATAACCAGTGTATAAAATTGAAGCTCCACCTTGACACCAATCGAAAAATCTTTCTTTTTCTGTCATTCGTGCATAATTTCCTATAGGTAGTTTTTCCCTTTCAAACACTTTAAAGATAGCCGTACAAGCTTCTTTATAGTCTTTCGTTCCTTCCAAATGTTCTAATCCTTCATAGTCCAAAGGGTTAAAACCTTCTAAAATGTATTTTTTAATGTTTTCTTTCACCTGCTTGCTATTTGTTTTTAACATTTTCTTTCCCTCTTTCTTTCTATGATTCTTGATTCTCTTTTTAGTTCCTTGCACTAAGCTCTGTATTTATACGGGCTTGCAACCGTTTACCGTAAAGGCAAGCTACATTATAGCGACATTGGAACGGTACTCTTTTTTTGCAGTAGTCTTGTACCAAGACTTGACGGATGTTTTGACACGTTGACGGCTTTCGTGTTTCCTGTATAACAACGTTTTCGTTGTTTTTCTTGATGTTACTTTATCACAACGTTTTCGTTGTGTCAACACCTTTTCGTTGTTATTTTCCACTTTTTCGTTGTTATATGGTATAAAAAAATAAGCACTATTAAAATAGTAGTGCTTATTCTATCTTGTTACCATTTGGGAATTCAAAGAATGAATGATATTGACATCCCATTATGTCTGCCATTTCTTCCAATTCTTCTTGTTTAAATTTTCCAGTTTTCAATCTTTTACTAATTGATTGCTGAGACATTCCCATTTTTGCCCCTAATTCCGTTACTGATATGCCGGCAACGGCACAGGCAACTTCTATTTTCTGTTTTATCTGTATCTTTTCCACCTTCTTTCTAAATGATTATAACATCATCATCGCCCAAGGTCAATTCAAGTTCTTCTTTCTTTTGTTCATCTCTTAAATACTCAATAAATTCTTTACCTAAGAGCATTTTATCTTCTTCTAATATGTTCATTTCATCAAATGGAATCCATTCGTATTTCCATTCATTTCCAATTAAGAAATAAACACAAATATTATTGTTAACTCTCCATCCTGAAGAAGCCATACATTTTCCATCTACCTCTCCATACCAGAAACATGGCTGTAATGTGAAGCCGTTCCAATTTGTGTTTTCTGTACCTGTATATTTTTTCATTGTTTCTGTCTCCTTTTCTTTTCATTCTATCATAAAAAGCACCCTGTTAAAAGAGTGCTTTCATCTTGTGTAATACTTCTGTACGTCAATAGTATCTTCTAAATCACACATTTTGCATCCCTTTACATTATCAAGTTCTGATTCAATATCTACAGGAAATGCAAGGCTTTCAAAAGTTTCTTTACATTCTTGTAAAATGTGATTCTGTACAGTTTCGGGTAACTGACATACATAAGTATGAGCTGTTATTGTTACCCGTTCAAATACTCCACTTTTAAGCATATCCGTAAACCAGATATCAAAAGTTGGATATTCGTTTTTGTCTGCTAAATCTCTATAGACCTTTTTCATCTGCTTTTCTGTGAAGCATTTACCTTTTAAAGGCTCTTCATAAGTAATGTAAAAATTTGTCATTGTATTACCTTCTTTCTACCCTGTAAGATGTACAGGGATTTTTGTTTGTTTTATTGCTTATTCAGACCCACAAAATAAAAACCAATCCTTTATATAAATTACTTCATACAAATTACTTGTTGTTACTCTGCTAATTTATTCTTACTTTCGTGTACTTTCTGCTACCACCGGGGAGGGTCACTCAAAGAGCGTTGCCATTTTTCACGCATACTCACTACACTAATTGTAAAACTTTAGCAATGTATTTTTTATCTTATGGGCTAGAATAAAAAATAAAATGGTTAATAGTTACTATGTATTTATTCGCTGTCTAGTTTGTCCGTTCTACTGGTTTACTTGCCACTTGACAAGTATTTGATTTATAGTTAATATGTATTATATTCAGCTATGTATTCATCGGCTTCTGATTCGGTCGGAAAACGTAACAAAAGTTTATGATATTTGCTGAATACCGCTGTACAATCTTGATAAACAATTTTGTACATATTTTTTCACCTCCCTTCTCAAGGATGTGTCAAAGTCAGTTTTGAATAACTATGTTATTTTCATCTTTTCGTTAGTTATAGATGTTTTAAGCGTGATAACATTCACCTGTTACTTTGCCACTTTCTGGGAGGTAAGCAACTACCCTGTTCCCTCTTTCAAGCAGGGAACGTGTACCGTAATCAAAGATAACCGCTCCACATGAGCCTTTTAGTTACCCTTTTTAGGTAAACTTATTATTTAATTTTTAAACAAGATTGACGAGTTACAATACGTTATTAATAACTAACGAGTGCTTATCCCTTCCGGTGTCTCCCGTCCGTTATCTCTTAACGTGGCTTTATTGTACATCAAAACGATGTACTTGTCAATAGTTTTTATGTACTTTTTTATTTTATTTTTATGGGTGATATTATGATATTTGATAATAATTTACAATTAAAGAAAGAATTTGATAAATTGTTAATTGATACAGGCAACAACAAAGTAAATATTGCAACTGAATTGGGAATATCTAAACAACAATTAAGTAATTTGTTAAATAAGAAGAATTTATCATTTATGGATATGAAAAGAATATTAGATGTAATTGGTTATGATTTGGAAATTGAATTTAAAAAGAAAGAAAACTAATTGCATTATATAGAAGAAACACAATCAGAAAAGCTTATTTATTGGGAATTATATTGTGTTTTAGTTAGAAATTGGCAATATGCAGCGTAATCTAGTTTGTGGGTGTAGTGTGGTTACTGCTACTATTATATAGGATTTTAAATATAATAGGTATATAGCCGTTTAAACGTCTTGTTTTACCCTATATGGGATTTTATATGTATAATGTATCTATGCATCCTATTTTAATTTTAAATTGATTTTTAGGGCGTTTATATGCATGATAATATTATAGTGCGTTTTATTATTATATATTATGTATTATTATTTGATAGATATATTTATTAGTTTGTTATGTGTATAATTAATATGTTTATAGTTATGTGATGTATAGTAATTATTTGTGTTAGTATGTAATATATTGTTATTGTATATAGTATGTATTATAGGTATGATAGTATTATTATATATGATATTATAGTTATGTGGTAGATATTATATGCATATGTTTAATATAATATATTGATTAATATATTATATGTATTGTGTAATAGTATATAGTTGTGTTGTGTGTGGTAGTGTATGATAATAGGTGTTATAGTTATTGTGTGGTGTATTATAGTATAGTGATTATATGTTATATTATGATGTGTTGTTATGTGATATGATGCGTTATTGTGTGATATAATATATAATTATATTGTGTTGTTGTGGATAGTATTGTATTATCATAGGTTATATGATGCTATTATGTATTGGTTATATATATGATGTGCTAGTTATATATACAGTATTATATATTGATTTGGTTAATTATATATTTATATTTTTGTGTAGTTGTTGTGCAGATTGTACATTTTAATGTGGTTGTGGGCGTGATATAGTGTGCAGTTTGTTATTATTTATGAAGCAGTTGTTATAGTTAGTATAGTTTTATATATGACTGTGTGATATTGTTTTTATATATCTATTGGTTATAAAATGTGGTTAAAACAACATTTTTTATCTCAAAAAACGAACTTTTATTTTTATATCCTAATAAATACCACCATATACAGAAATTTTATATCTTGTCATATCATTACATTTTTATATCCTGCCACCCTTGAATAATCCTTATTTATCCAGTATTTAAAATTATTTACACATAGTATTGAAAACCATATCTTCTAGTATGAATATTATAAAACACGGACTTTTCAACAAAACTCCTTGTTTTTTATAACAAAAAACCGCATAACATAGTATTAAAAACTACGTTGCACAGGGGGTATGTTTACATTTTTTACATAACTGTCAATTTATGTAAACACAACAGGTGTTCAACTCACACCCCACGTTCAAAATTTGAAATCCCTCTCCCCTACCATTTCACTCAATCCCACACAAAAAATAGCAAAAATACACAAAATGAGTTCGAGAACGAGTTCGAGAAAGTCCTTATAAAATAAACAAAATCTTCACATTGAAAATACCTTAAAATCGCAAAAATCCCTCTTAAACCTTCATTTTTGTCAATAAAACCTTATACTTTATCGAAGTCAGTTATAAAATCTACGAAACATAGCCAATTTTATTCCTTGCTACCCGTACATCTACCTTTAAAATATGTAATAAAAATAAACAAAATCATTCATTTATATCTGCACCAGTAAATCTTATTTTCGAAGTCCTTTGAAATCCACCTTCTATCCTTATTAAAAATATCCTTTGCTCAAATTTACGTTATTCGACCCAAAAATCAATTCTATTCATTTTACTTGTAATTTACCGTCTTTTGCATTAAAATCCAATTTCACTTTTAAAAACTCAAAAATGCTCTCGTAATCCAGGGTAACATAATATTCATTACACCCATATCTGGAATATCTAAATGATCTTTTATTCAATTATCATTCATCCATCATATCTCTCTTCTACTCTTCCACGTCTTAAATAATCTCATCTCACACCATTACAAAAATTCATTTGTAAATATCCTTAGCTTAAATCTCCAAAAAATGACCCTAAAATCAATTTTAACTCTTACCCTTACAACTTACCCTTTATTACACTAAAATCCATTCTAGTCAAAATAGCGTTAAAATTCTCAGCTAATCTAGAGTAAGAAAGTTTCTAGTATATCTCATCCAAACTTGAATCACAAATCTATAACTTTTCTATTATTTAATATCTCAGAAACTCACTTTCTATATATCCCTTAGCTAAATCGGTAAAAACCAACTCTAAAATCCATTTTACTTTTTACATGAGCAATTTATCCTCTCAGCATATAAAATTGATTCTGGTACAAATAGCTTAAATTTCGTCTAACAATCTCAGGTAGAAAATCTTTTAATATATCCCACACCCAATCTCAAAATATATAAACATATAACATTCTCTCTTCTAAAATACAACAACACTTTTTTCAAAAGATAATAAATAAAGAGAATAAAAACTTGTACCTATTCACAATCTCACAAAGAGAATACACAACTAAGAAATTTTGATTATGAAATTAAATTAATCATATCAAAATGCTTCTAATTGGCACATCATGGCTTTACAAGAATGAAAATAACCACAAAGATATTTGATATATCTTTTGGAGAATATAATGTTGCGCCAGAAGAAAAATATTTTTACTAATTAAACAATAAAGGAGATTAACCACTATGAGAAAATTAAAAGACAACAAAAATAACACAACTACTACTATCACACCATCAACATCTGATAAGACACCTATTGAGATTGCATTACAGATTGATTCAGACGGAATGACAACACTTTCAAAATTGTATAATTTCTTAGAAATTAATCCATCTAATTACTCAAGATGGTGTCGTAAGAATATCATTAATAATCCTTTTGCAAATGAAGGATATGATTATTTTGTCGTTCTTCCTAATGAAGAACGGTTTAATCCTCATCCAAAAACAGATTATAAACTTACATCAGACTTTGCCAAACAACTATGTATGACTGTAAGGAATGAACGTGGTAAGCAAGCAAGAGATTATTTTATCGCTTGTGAGCAAGGATTAAAAGTTGCTACCACTAAATTACAAGAAAGAGATGATGATATTCAAGCTTTGGCACAGAACGTAAATACTCTTGTACAAAAGATTGATAGCGTATTTAATTCATTAGAATCAAGGATAGCCACGTTAGAGAATAATAATACTACTCAAAAAGCATTACCAAAGAAACGATATACATACTGGTCTTCTAAAATGTTTACAAAATATCAAGCATTGGCAGATTATTTTGAAATCTCTTATAAAGAATTATACAAGAATCTATATAGAGAATTAGAAAATAGATATCCTGATGTGGAAGTTAATCAGATTGTAGATGATTATTGTTATGAGAATCATCTTGAAACATGTTATCCATTAGATGCAATAGAACATAATCGTAGAGTAAGAATTCTATTTGAGCAATTAGTAGATAATCTTTTAGAGAAATATAACTTAGCAACATCAAAAGAGAATTTTGTAGTATCAACTATTTTTGATACGAAATAAAAAATACACCAAGGAGTATGTCCAACAAATATATAAAGATGACATTGAGATTACACAAATAACAAAAAGGTAAAATTTCAAGTTTTTAAATTTAATTTTTATGAATGTAATGAATAAAAATTAAATTAGTCTGTCTTATTAAATATTAGTATATCTTCTTTCTGTTCAGTTGACATCCACTGGTGGTAGTCTGCTGAACAGGGGTTGAGAATTTAGACATCCACTGGTGGATGTTTGCTGAACTCTCGTAAGAAAAATTTTTTTAAAAAAGAGGTGAGTAAGAATTAACAATTATAAAGTATATTTGCATACAAATTTATCTAATAATAAAAGATACGTTGGGATTACACAACGTCCTCTAAAAGAAAGATGGAATAATGGTAATGGTTACAATAAAAATGATAAATTTTTTAAAGATATTCAAAAATATGGTTGGGATAATGGATTTTCACATGAGATTATAAAAGATAATTTATCTTATAAAGAAGCAAGGACTTTGGAGAAATATTACATAACAAAGTATAATTCAGTTTCAAAAGGATATAATCAAATAAATTTTGATCTAGGAGAATCTCTTCAATTTGATTTTGATGATTTCATACCTGTTGATAATCCATGTAGAGAAAATAATCATAGAGAATATTTTACTAGAATACCAAATAGTTTTATTCAAATTGATATTCGAAAAAAATATCATTTAAATAGAATTTTTTACTTAGTATATATCTTAATTGATAAACATAGAAGTTATGAAGATCAATCATATATTACTATGTCGGAAATATTTAATTTATGTAATTATAAACAAACCAGACATAAACCAAAAATATTTTATGAAATAATTAAATGTTTACTATTTCTAAATGAAAGCAATATGATTCGTATTACTTCTGATTTTGATATTTATTCTGTTGGATACACTGATTGTATTCAGATGGATATTATTTGTGAGAATTTTGACGCAACAGATAAATTCTCAAAAATTACATCTTCACAACTTGACTTCATAATGATGAGTGAATCAAGTATTAACAAAGAGAATATATTAATGGTATTCCTTTATATCAATTCTTATATTTTTATTCGTCCAAAAAATAAAAATAATGAAGAAATAATAAGTAATCCTAAATCTAAACCAGAAGCATTTTTTCGCAGCATGGAAAGTATGGCAAAAGAATTGGCAATTTCAAAAGATACATTAAATCAATGTATTCAATGTTTAACTTCTTCTAGCAAAAACCAAAAACCTCTTTTGATAAAAAGAGAAGTAGGTAGTATACAACCAGATCCTAAAAAGCCACCACAAAATGTTCCAAATATCTATGTACTTAACAAAGAAGGATATGAACAAGAAATTGAATGGGCTATTTTAAAGATGTTAGAAGTATATAATGTAGATTCATTTGGAGAATTAATAGGTAAAGATATAAATAGAAAGGATGTTGATGCACATGATTAAACAAATAAGAAGAGAATATATACATGAGTAACTATTAATCACCATCTCACAACAAACTGAAACATAAATGAAATTAAAACACATAAAGAAAGGATTTTAAGAAAAATATGATAGATGAAATTTTTGAAACTAGAGGAGCTTGTAGTATTAAAAGTCTTGCGGAATTTGATACAAATTATAATAATTTAGGACAGCATTACCTATCTTCTATTGCCAATGCTATCATAAGTGATTGGCGATTTGATAGACAATGTAAAAATAATATTCGATATAAAAGAAATAATAAACAGAAAGAGGATGAATAATTATGAGATATGAAAATATGGGACATGTAATCAGTTTTGATTTACAGGATGGATATTCAATTCGATGTAATTACAATTTTGATAAAGAGAAAGATATGTATAGAGTCACATTGTTTTTGACTAGAAATGATTTAGATTACATTGAGAGAATTGATACATATTGGCTTGACGCTGCTAAGACTACAATCAAACATCTTATCACTGAACTGATTGAAAGAAAATGTAAAGAAGGTTTTTTTGATTATTATATTGAGAGAATAATATATACGTTGAAATGCTTTGATAAGGGAAATGATATATTGGAATGTGTGAGATTATATGAAGAAAAATGATATAAAATTTTTTAAAAAAGCTAGAAAAGTCGCATTACTTTCAGATTATAAAAAAGTACATATTGGTTGTGTTGCTGTGTACAAGGGGCAAATAATCGGAATTGGTTGTAATCTTGAAAAAACACATCCTATACAGGCACATTATAATATTTTTAGAAATAAAGATATTTCTCTTTGCTCTTCTCTTCTACCAAAACTCCATGCTGAAATTAACTGTTTAAATGCAATCAGGCATATGAATATCAATTTTTCAAAGGTTAAGTTATATATCTATCGTGCTAGAAAAGATGAACTGATTGGGATATGTAAGCCTTGTCCTTCTTGTATGGCTGCTATTAAAGATTTAGGTATAAAACATATTTATTATACGACTAATGATGGATTTGCTTACGAGAGAATTTGTTATGATGAGGTGGCTTGATGAGATGTGAGATTTGTCAACATGAAAATCATATAGTTGGATGTCCATATTATGAGGGGAAACATTTATCACGTTGTGATGTATGTGGAGAATTTATATATGAGGGTGAAGAGTATTTAGAAAATAATGGTGGTGATCTGGTTCATTTAGAATGTATTCAAGGTATCAGATGGCTGATTGGATGGTTAGGATATGAAGTTAAGGAATTTGGAGGAAAATAGAAAATGTTAACTGGAAAAATAGGAAACGAAATTATAAATTGTTATGATGGAACACGTTCAAAAGAACAGTTAAAGAATTGGGCAAAAAAGAAAATTATTTTATGCCCAGCTTGTAATAAACCATACGAATATTGTCATGGTAGAGTTAAAATACCATATTTTAGACATATGGATAAAGCTAAATGTGAGGATAAATATTCTGAATCAGAAACAGAAGAACATCTTTGTGGTAAACGAGATTTATATGAATGGATTATTAAACAAAATGGTGTTAAAAATGCAATATTAGAAGGATGGATACCAGAAACAAAACAACGTCCTGATATTATGTTTGAATATAACAATAAAAAATATGTAATTGAATACCAATGTTCTCCTATTGCTTCTGAATATTTTGAAAGACATGACTTATATCAGGCAGTTGGGATACACGATATTTGGATTTGTGGAACAGAAAAATATTTTGGGTCAAACAAAAGAATGAATACGTTAGAAGCATCATCACATGTTTATTACGATTTTAAAAATAAATTTTTGTATGTTGTTGATAATATTTCTGAGGCAACATTTAAAGAAATAAAAAAACTTGCCTTATGGAGAGAAAACTTAACAACAAAATATAAACAACAAAAATATTCTAAAAGACCATTTCATGTAATGATTAATGCATACGATTATACTGTTGGATATAAAAATTACATTCAAGTTAAAAATACTTCTAATAGTTATTATTGTAGTGGTTCTCACTATCCATCTCCAACAGGTAGACCTTCGAGAAAATATCCATATCCAGTAAAGGATTATGAGTATTTGAGAAATTATTCTTATGCTACTTGTTATAAACTATCTGATGTTAAATTAGAAATGCAATTGGAGGAGAAATAATTTGAGTAAACACTTAACGTCACAAAGATATGTGTTTAAAATTCATTCTTCGAGACTTAGAAGAAAAAAATGGAATTTAAAACTAACACCAAACCAAGCGAGAGAAAACCAAGAACTTATTGCTTTAAGCGAAAGTCAAATAATGAGATTTATTGATGAGATAAATAACATTACTAATGCAGAATTTAAAATTTCAAATATTAAATCTCAAATAAAAAAATTAAAATCTGATAAGAATTTATCCACATCCAGACCAAAAATCAAAAAATTATATAATGATTTGGACAAATATCAGTTCAAAAAAGATTATGTGTGTGTTGTAATTGATAAAATTAAAGATTTTGAATACATTTATGAACATGGGTTTAAAATTAACAATGTTACATATAGGTGGTTACTTGGAACTACAGGTGGAGTAAAAAATAACACAATAGTATTTGTAAATGAGAAATTATTACCAGAATTAAAAAGACGTATTAATAATGGACGAGATTTGCAAAAAGAATTTGCTCCAGCAAAACTCGAAGCCTATATTGCATTGGTATGCAGCTCTTCTACTCCTGTATCAATGCCAAATGGAATTGTGGTTGTTCATGATTGTATTACAAAATTCAAATCAGATGTAATTGAATTAGATGATACTGGGCTTGATCAACCAAGTATGAAATTTATTAAAGATAAAGATGTAGAGCTAAACGATAGTGACGGATATGGACTTGCTATGCCATCCCTTATGGAACGTTGGGGATATGAAATTGGAGAAGATTTTTTATTGCCTGGTTGTGTTATTAGAAATTCATTTTGTAAAGGTGCTGTATTTCCTATTGATTTTCAGAAGTTTGCACAATATCATGGTTTTACAGAAATAACAGATGTGTGGGGGAATACATATAACATTAACGAAATAGAACTCATTTTAACAGAGTCGATGCTAAAATTATGGGACTCATATTCTTCTCTTGAATCATATCTTGAAAATTGTGAAAAGAATCATTATACATTTGCAATTACAAAAGCTTCAGAAGAAGAATTAGAAAATGTAAGAACAATGAATTATCAGTTTTTGCAAAGTTATGATTTTACAGATGAACAAATTGATGAATTAATCGCACCAACTGTAAATGAAATCAAAGAAATTTTAGATGATGATTATAGAAAAACAATATTATATACAAAAGGCATAGGGCTTAATGAGAAAAATATTCAACATTTAGATAGTTCATTTGCAACAGCATTGATGATTGAACCTAAAATGGCTAATGATCCATTTATTAAATCTCAGATTCACTCCATGATTAGAAAGCGTATTGATGAAGCTAAAGTTGGAGTTTTAAAAGTTCCTGCTAATTATTCATTAGTATCAGGAGATCCGTATTCTTTATGTCAATCCATGTTTGGAATGAAAGTTACTGGATTATTAAAAGCTGGACAAGTCTATTCCAAATATTGGGTTGATAAAGGTGTTGATAAAATTGTAAGTTTTCGTGCGCCAATGACTTCGCATAATAATATTAGACTGCTTGAAGTTGTCCATAATGAAATAATGGATGATTTTTATCAATATATGACAACTCCTACTATTTTTAATAGTTGGGATACATGTGCAGAAGCAATGAATGGCTTCGACAAAGATGGAGATGCTGTTATTGATACATCCTTTTCTCTTCTTGTGGAGAATACAAAACAATTACCTGCTATCGTATGTGTACAGAGAAAAGCTCCAAAATGTATTCCTACAGATGATGATATTATGAAATCAAATATCAATAGTTTTGGAAATGCTGTAGGAGGTGTAACAAATAAAATCACATCAATGTTTGAAGTTAAATCTAATTTTGAACAAGGGACTAGAGAATATAATTTACTCGATTATAGAATTAAATGTGGTCAGTTGTATCAACAAAATGCGATTGACAAAACAAAAGGAATCGAAGCCAAGCCAATGCCTGATAATTGGTATAGCTGGATTTCAAATAAACTTACAAAAGCAAAAGATTCTCGTCAAAAAAAGGATTTTTGGGTTAATCGAAAAATCATTGCAGATAAAAAGCCTTATTTTATGCAATATATTTATCCATCAGAACGTGCAGCATTAAATAACTACCGTAAGAAAAATAACGAAAAAAGTTTTATGAGATTTAGAATTTCTCTTGATGAGTTGATGCGTAAAGAGAATAAAACAAAAGAAGAGATTAAATTTATTAAGTGCTATTATGATCGTATGCCACTCGGTATAGGTAAATGTACGATTAACAAAATTTGTTGGAAAATCGAAGAAAAATTTGACAATATTGTTTATTCCTCTAATGACAATTTCGATTATTCTATTATGAAAAGTGATGTAATATATTCCAATGTGGTATATAAAAAAATTAAAAAAATATATGAAGCTTATAGAAAAGAAATATCTAATTATAAGCAATACGCAAAATCAGAAAGGATTAAATCAGATGAACGTCAAATTCAAAAATATATTTTAAAGGAACAATTTAAAAAGAAATGTTTATTAGAATGTCCTAATGAAGATGAGTTATGTAATATTGTTCTGGATTTATGTTATTCAAAATCTAAATATAGCAAACAATTTGCTTGGGACATTTGTGGAGAAACATTTATACAGAATTTATTAAGACATAATAATTATAGAATTTCATACCCAACACTTGATAATAACGGAGATATTGAGTATTTAGGTATGATGTTTTCTATGAGAGAAGCTGAAATTAAAGTAAATGTAGATTTGGAGGAAGATAAATGCCCGTTGTATTAAATGAAATAAAACAAGCAGAAATGATATTAGAAAAAGGGGAAGTTGGCAACAAGCCAACTTCTACATTATTTCTTCTTTCTAAATATTATCGTCAAAAATTAAAATTATCAGAGAAGAAAACTTCCGAAAAGCTCAATGAGTTTATGAATACCAATTATAAAAATTATAATCCTGTATTATGGGAAAACATAATCGAAGATATTTCTCGAAAAGGTAAAAAATATGAATTAAGAAATGTCGAAAGTATTGGTATTACTCAATCTGAGTTGAATAGGATTAAATCCGCAAAAACAAAAAATCATAAAAAAATATTATTTACAATGTTATGCTTTGCAAAATTATATAATATCACATCGCCTAATAATAATAATTGGGTCAACGCAGATATAAAAGAAATATTTAAAACCGCAAGAGTAATTGTCAAACATCGAGAAGATAAATTTTTATTATTAAATGATCTTGAATCAAATGGATATATTTCTTTTTCTAGCAAGAATGATAATCTTAATATGAAAATTAATTTTATTGATAATATCAATGAGTCGATATTATATATTATGGATTTTAGAGAATTAGGATATGAATATCTTAATTATATTAAAGATGGGAATTTTACAAGATGTAAAATATGCGACAGATTAATAAGGAAAACAAGTAAAAATATTCAATATTGTGCGGAATGTAAAGAAGCAAAAAAACTAGAAAAATACATAAAATATAATCAAAAACGAAATTAACCACTTTTTTAAAACCGTGAAAACCCTTTATTTATAAGGGTTTTGAGCGTTATTGCCAATTTTCTTATTATGTAATAGATATATACGTGAATATTTCAAAATATAAAGATGAATTAAATCTATTGAAGTGTTATACACATCATGGGTCAGTTAGTTAGGCTGTTAAAGAGAATTATAAGGTATCCCCCTTATCTCGCCCTTATAAATATTATAGCAGGATACGTTGGAGATGGTTTCCACGATAGCCTCATAAGCTATGCACACAGGTTCAAATCCTGTTCCTGCTCTCCTCTCCTATTTTGGAGAAATATTGAACGAAAGGATGTTATGATTTTTGGTAAAAATCACAAAAAATGAAGCACAAATACTTAATGTAAAATATGAAATTCCATTTAAAGAATTTGGTGGAATCACTCGCACTTGCTCTTGTCATCATAAAAGGAAAACTTATTATTTGACAGAGAGTAATTATAATCTAAATGCATTAAGCGAAATCAGAAAAAATATTGTTAAATAACAAAATATATAAGAAAGGTGGTACATTACCATCGGAAAGAAAAAGAAAGAAATAAATATAAGTTTTCTTAATAATGGATGTTCCGTAACAGGATCATGTACAATCATTAAGTTTTTAGATAGGACAATTCTCTTTGAATTTGGTGGAATTCAAGAAGGACATACTATTCTTGATAATTATAGATTAAACAAAGAACAAATATCTAAAATTAAAGCAAAAGATGTTGACATGATAATTGGTGGACATTTCATGCACTATGATCATGGTGGTAATATCCCCGCATTAGTTAAACAGAATCCAAACATAAGAATTATTACAGGCAAAAATACTACTGGTATATTAAAAGAAATGTGGTTAGACTCTGCCAACATTACTATTCGTGATTGTGAAACATTATCTTCTCAGTATTCAGATAAAGTGTTTAAACCTTTATATAATATTGATGATGTAGAGAAATCTGTATCTCTTATTGAAGAATATGATGTTGGGGAAATTCACGAATTAGATGAAAATATATCTATTAGATATACATATTCTGGTCATATTTTTGGCGCAGTACAATGTGAATTATTTATAAAAATCAAGAATCATTGTACCAAATTATTGTTCACAAGTGATCTCGGAAATACAAAGATTCAGGATTTAAAACCATTTGTCCAGGAATTTGAACCTGTAAAATCCGCAAACTATGTATTCGGAGAAACTACATACGGTGCAAGAAATAATGTAAGTGGTAGATAGTCCGTATCTGGATTTTACCTCCAACCAGTGCCATAATAGTCCTAAAGATTATTAAAAGTCTTAAAAGTTCAGTACTCAACTTTTAGGACTGGACAGGAGGCATTTTCTATGAGTTCTATCACCACGGCTGTTGCTGTAGATTATCGGTTACAACAATGGGCTCAGTTAGTGAAAGACTGTCAGAACCGTCCTCAGGATATGACAGTTGAACAATGGTGTGATACAAAAGGTATCTCAAAATCGAATTATTATTATCGTTTACGCTGTATCCGTAAAGCCTGTCTGGAGCACGTCCAGGACAATTCTGTCTCATGCCAGCAGGTAGTTGAAATCCCTGAAAAGATCACTCAACAGTCCAGATCGGAGAGTCCTTCTGATATCTCTATTGAAATAAATGGAGTTGTTATCCACATAAAAGAAGATATTTCAGAATCCCTTCTGGAAAAGATAATACGGGTGGTCTCTCGTGCTAAATGATGCTACTTGTTTTAAAAAGATCTTTATTGTTACCGGTTATACTGATCTTCGTTCCGGGATTGACCGTCTGGCAGATACCATATGTTCTTATCTGGGAGAAGATGCGATCGAAGCGGATACCCTTTATCTTTTTTGTGGAAGGAGAACAGACCGGATCAAAGGGCTGGTCTGGGAAAATGATGGATATCTCCTGCTTTATAAAAGGTTAGAAGCCGGTCAGTTTCAGTGGCCAAGGACAGAATCCGAAGTTCGTTCTATTACAGAGCAGCAGTTTCGCTGGCTTATGGAAGGACTCACGACTCATCCCAAAAAGCAGGTGAAACGATTGAAAAAAGCACCGGATTATACTTTGTAACTTTTGTGCATAACGTAGAAATTTCAGACTGCTTTCCAAGAGGGAAAAGATCACTTCCTTTTCCGTTTTTCTTTGTATTCTGGAAGCCAGGATTGTTCTATATAAAGAAACAAACGATGTTTTTCTAAAAAAAGAGGCATTCCGTTTCTCGTGGCAGGTATGGCTCCTGTGAACGAAAACCTTATAGTCATACTGACGAAAAGAAGGATAAGGAAGATTCGCCTAAAGTGCTGCCTTCTGCTATAATAAAGATAGTTTTAGAAAGGGAAGGCCTCTGTTATGCAGATGAAATATACAGAAGAAAAACTGAATACCTTTTCGAAAGAGACACTCATTCAGTTGTTTCTCACACAGCAGGAACAGCTATCAGAGATTGACGGGAAACTCCAGCTTGTGTTGGAACAGCTGGCAGTAATGAACCAGAACCGTTTTGGAAGAAAGACGGAACAGATGCCTGTACCAGAGCAGCTGGCATTTACAGATGTAGATGGGGAACTGGTACTGTTTAATGAAGCAGAGGTTCTTGCTGCTCTGGATGAAAGGGAAAAAGAAACCACTGTAAAAAAACGTCCAGTAAAGGAAAAAGGAAAACGAGAAGAAGACCTTTCCGGGATACCGGTGGTAAAAGTAGAACACTATCTGACAGAGAAAGAACTGGAGGAGCTATTTGGAAAGGCGGGCTGGAAACAGCTGCCTGATGAGATATACAAACGGTACCGTTTTATCCCTGCAAAAGTAGAAGTAGAGGAACATCATGTTGGAGTTTATGCCAGCAAAGAGGGAGATATGATGAAAAAAGCCCCACATCCAGCCTGTCTGCTGAGAGGAAGTCTTGTATCCCCATCTCTTGAGGCGGCCGTACTCAACGGAAAATACATCAACGCAGTTCCATTTGCCCGTCTGGAAAAAGAGTTCGGGCGATATGGACTTGCCATCACCCGTCAGAACATGGCGAACTGGACAATCGAATGTGCAGACCGGTATCTTGCCGTATTTTATGATTATCTTCATAAGTATATCTACAAGAGTCCTGTTATCCATGCAGATGAGACTTCTGTTCTGGTAAGAAAAGATGGAAGGGAAGCCGGGAGCAAGAGTTATATGTGGGTCTACCGAACGGGAGAGAAAGGAAAAAAGGCAGTGATCCTTTATGAATACCAGAAGACGCGAAAGGCAGACCATCCGGAAAGATTCTTAAAAGATTATAAAGGGATCTGTGTAACAGATGGCTATCAGGTATATCACAAACTGGGAGAAGAAAAAGAGGGTCTGACGATAGCCGGATGCTGGGCACATGCAAGACGAAGATATGACGAAGCTGTAAAAGCCCTTCCGTCAAAGAGTCGAAAAAGCAGTATTGCATGGCAGGCACTGGAACAGATTCAGATGATATACCATGTAGATAATACATTAAAGGAGTTAAAACCTGAAGAACGAAAAAAACGCCGACAGAGTAGTGTGAAACCACTGGTGGAGGCCTATTTTGCGTGGGTAAAAGAGAAAAAAGCAGATGGAAGGATCTCAGAAAAGAGCAAGGCAGGAAGAGGATTGAGTTATTCAATCAATCAGGAAAAATATTTAAAAGTATTTCTGGAAGATGGAAATGTGCCGATGGACAATAATGCGGCGGAAAGAGCAATCAAGAATTTCTGCATCGGCCGGAAAAACTGGCTGATTATAGATACGATACGGGGAGCACAGTCCAGTGCCATCATTTATAGTATTGCAGAAACAGCAAAGGCAAACAACCTGAAACCATATGAGTATTTTGAATATTTACTGGAAGAAATATCACAGCACATGGAAGATACAGACTTGAGCTTCTGTGAAAATCTGTTACCGTGGTCAACAAGTCTTCCTGAAAAGTGCAGAAAGCCAGAGAAAAAATAAGACCGCCAAAAGGCGGTCAAAATTTAGTCAAGGTACTCGCTATCTGCCACTTACGAAATAATAAACAAATAACACAGAAAATAATCAATAAAGATTTAGAAAAAATCAAATCGGTTATTCAACAATTTTGTGGAGATTATAAAAGGCGAGTTCTTATGCCTGTGTTTAGTCTTGATAAATGTCCGGTTGTACTATGGCTTATTTATCAGATGTTTAAAGACGATAAAAATTTTACAACAAAAGTGTTAGTTGATAGTCCGCTAACAAACAGACTTCTTGACAGATACAGTGAAGTATTAGAATGTGAAGCAAAGGAAAAATTCGATGAAATGCTTGCATGGAAGAATCTAAAAAGAATTGTAACTCCAGAAGATAGTAGATATGCTATGGAAAACATGAAGAATATCTTAATATTGAGTTCTGGTGGAATGCTGCAAAGCGGACGTTCTGTTAGATGGGCGAAAGAGTTGCTCCCCCATAGTAATGATTGTTTGATTTTGAGTGGTTATTGCGGAGAAAACACGCTTGGATATAAAATCAAAAATTTCAGTGACCAAAAAACCATTTCGATTAATGGGGCACAGGTGAAAAACAAAGCACAGATTGTAAATGTACGAAGTCTTTCAGGTCATATGCAAAGAGATGAATTATTAAAATACTACTCTTCTATTCATACAGAAAAGATTTATCTTCTGCATGGAGAAATGGAAGGAAAAGTTGAATTTTCGCAAGATTTGAAAAGAGAAATCGCAAATAAAAGCATGACTACAAATATTTGTGTGGTTAATAAAGGAACAAAAATTTCGCTATAAAATATTATGAAAACTGAGGTATTTTAAATTTATGACAAATAAAAAGAAAGTAACTACAGCATATCTTGATATTGCTATTCCAGAAAACGTAGAAAATATGCAATTACCAAGTCCAGAATTATTAACTTTTTATAAAAATTTTGAAGATAGAATTTTGTGGATTGATAATGAAATCAATGATTATTCTATTGAATATGCGAAATATATTATACAATGGAATAGAGATGATAAATTGGCTGGTATAAAAAAGGAAGATAGAAAACCAATAAAATTATTGTTCTTTTCGCCAGGTGGCGACTTAAATATAAATAATATGTTAGTTGACACTATTGCTTTGTCAGAAACAAAAGTAATTGGTATCAATTGTGGTATGGCAGCAAGCGCAGCTTGTTTTATTTATCTTTCATGCCATGAAAGGCTAACTCTTCCAAATGCTCAATTTCTAATTCATCAAGGAGCTGGATCGTTTGAGGGTACATATGATATTGTTGTTTCAGCAATTACAAATTATCAAAAAGAAATTGAGAATCTTGGTAAATTTGTGTTATCGAGAACGAATATACCCGAAGATGTATTTTATGAAAATTTCATCACCGATTGGTATATTGATGCAAATGAAGCAATTAAATATGGATTATGTAGTAAAATTATTACAAGTTTAGACGAAATTATATAAGAAGAGTATCTACTACTCTTCTATTTTTAGTTAATTGAAAAGGAGTTTTTTATATATGATTAAAATTAGTAATACAGAAAGCAAAACAACACCAGCTAAGAAAAATATTCAGTTAAAGAATATTTCTGTAAAAGATTTACGCCTTATAGATACTGATACTGGGGAAGATATTTCTCAGGAAGTTATTAATGAAATTCCAGATGAAATTGATACGATTAACTTCAAAATTACTATTGAACTTCCAGATGAAGTTGAATAAAGAGAGTTGGTGTAGTTATAACTGATTTATATAAATTAGATAATGAAACGGATTTTGAGTGGAAACTAAGATGTTGTCTTGCAAAGAAACGTAGAGAAACAGATATGGATTGGGTTGAAATCCGAGATATGCTTGGATTGTCTATCACACCAGACCAACTTAGAAAACAAGCTGTTGGATATTTGGAATATGATAATTATATTAACGGATTTGAGGGTGTATCGGAAAGAATTTTATGTATATCAGATGTTCATATTCCATTTAATTTACCTGTTGATATTTTTGCAAGTTATAAAGGAATTGTAGACACTTTAATAGTCAATGGTGATTTATTGGATTGTTTTTCATGTTCTGCATTTCCTAAAAAATTCAAAATAAATCTTGATGAAGAGCTTGTTTTAGGAAGACAGTACATTATAGATTTAATCAATCTGATCACACCTAAAAAGGCAATATTTGTAATGGGGAATCATGAATATCGTATGCAAAGATACTGTTCTGACAGATTATCAAATGAATTGATTGGTATTATTCCAACAGATCCGTTAGGAATGATTATAGATGATGGATTCAAGGTTAATGATGAAAGAAATAAAACTCAAACACAATACTCTTCTATTCGTGAAGTGTTTGAAGATTCAAACATTGAAATTGTATACAACAAAGAGTTTTGGGGTAAAGAAGGCAATGTGATTTTTTGCCATCCTCTAAATTATTCATCTGGTATGTTAAAAACAACGGAGAAAGCAGTCAATTATTTCTTACGAATAGATCGCACATTTACAGGAATTGTAATGGCACATACACATAAAGTTGGCAGCTTTATTCAAGGTGGGATAAAAATGTATGAACAAGGTTGCGTGTGTGATTTAAATAAATTGGATTATAACAATGGAAAACTTATAATTCCAAATCAGAATGGTTTTATGCATATTTCGTTAGATTCAAACGGAAACATTATTGATTCTAAGACAAAAATTATTTCGTTAAATTAAATATTAAAGATTATTTAGAACAGTTCTATTTACTGTTCTTTTTTATTTGACAGAGAAAATTGTGGGGGAAGTGAGAATAGTCCCCTAATAAAAATAGAACGGAGAATAGTTATATTGAGAAGTGAGAAAAATTGGTATAGATGTCTTACTAGAGATGAAATGAAAAAACTTATTGATGTAGGTTTTGATTATACAAATTTTAGAAAAGACCGATTCAACAATGGAAATATCACTTATTACTTTGAAAGAACTGAAAAGTTAGAAAAATATTTAGAGTCTACTGCTAGAGTGTAGAAGAAAAAGGTACATATGAACGATATCAAGGTTAACGGTACTCAAATTTTTATGGGAATTGAAATTCCTGTTATTGAAGGTGGATTTGGTGAAAATTGTAGAGTTGTTTCTGCTAAAACAATATCTCAGATTCATGATATGAGATTATCAGACGTAAATGCTTCAATTAATAGATTGATTCGGAAGAAAAGAATTAAAGATAATATTGATTTTGTCAATCTTCTAAGTGAAACAGTTTCACTTAGAAATTTTGCTAAAAGTCTGGGATTGGTTTCAAGCAATAGAACAAAAGACGGCTTTATTTTATCAGAAAGAGGTTATTCAAAAACTGGTAAAAGCGATGGATGATGATAAATCTTGGGACATTATGGATAATTTTATTGATGAATATTTTACAATGCGCCAAATTATTAATTCTGGAGAACAAGAGAAAGCAGAATATTTATTGGCTATTTATAATGGTGGTCAAAATGCTGTAGTTGCATCTAAACGATTATCTGAATTGGAAGTTAAAGAAGCTACTGCTCCTCTCTTACCCAAAGCTGCTTTTCATGATGCTGTATCAGTTTCAGAAAACAGTATTCCTTTTGGAAAATTTGCAGGAACATTTCAAAATAAAGTCAAAAATTTTGGCAGAAATAAAATTATGGAATGGTGCAGGAAGCAAGGTTATCTGTGCTCAAGCTATGATTTAAAGAATAAACCATCTCAACAAATGATTGAGTCTGGATATATGGAATATGAGGAAAATCCATATGATCAAAATGGACGTAAATATGTTACCTATAAACCACTTTTGACAGGGAGAGGTCAAATTTGGTTAACAAAGAAATTAACAGAATATCTAAATGATATTAAACGATTATAAAAATAAATAATGGTTACTCAATAAAGAGAGTGGTTAGTGTCTAACTGCTCTCTTATTTTATTGTTTGAAATTTGAAAGGAATTAAAAAATTATGAATAAAAAAGAATATATTGCTGCGACAGCAGAAAAAACAGATGGGATTAGTAAAGCAACTGTAGAAGAAGTATTAAAAGCTTTTACAGAGACAATTACAGAAGGATTAATCAAAGGGGAAAGAATCCCTATTGTTGGATTAGGTGCTTTTGAAACGGCAGATGTTGAGGAACGTATTGGTAAGAATCCAAAAACTGGTCAGCCAGTCAATATTCCTGCTCATAGAAAACCTAAATTTAAAATCAGTAAAACATTAAAGGATGCTGTTAGATAAGGAGATGACCTATTGAAAACTGAATTTTATTCTGATATTGAAGATTTATGTTTAGATATTGCCCAGAAATATCATGATTCTTCACAAAAAGATGAATTTTATGGAGTTTCTATTTTAACATTCCATGATAAAGCGAAAGAAATTATTGAAGAATTAATTTTTCATGAATTTACATTAAATAACATTGAATTAGAAAGTTATGAGCTAACTGGATATAAAGATGAATTTGTTATCACTATTGACGATACAGGATGTATTTGGTGCGAAAGAGCAAAGAGAGAAAAAGGATATTTGAATTTTTATGATAAAATTTTATATATTGATTCTGATGCAAATTCTAAGATTCTAACTTATATCCATGATGCAGAAGAGATTATTGAATTTGATATTCATGATGATTCGTATAAATGTGAAGATGGTGATGTTTCTGCTATTTGTGAATGTGATGGAAATTGTGATTGTAAGGATTGTGAATATTCAGATGGAGTGGATGACGAAATTGAGATCTCTGACTTAAAAGTGTTAACTTTTTCTGGTAGCCACGATGGGAAATACACCTCTTATTGTATCACAAGTAATAATGAAGATAATTTAAATAAATTTCGCAAACTTGTTCAGGAATTAGATATTTAAAATAAATACATTTTTATTCTCGGAACACATAACCTGATATGTGGAGATAAGAATTAAGTCTACGGAGAAAAATGTAATCGAGGATGTAGACAGTTATTTAGGGACTTGCATGATTTTTATGTGAGTCCTTTTTATATGCAACATAAACTCAGAAGGTCTGGGACTTGACCGCTAATCAATGTGTGCCATATAGCATCTGTTTCGAGTACAGTGTGTTGCGTTTGGTATATTGTCTAAATGTTATTAGAGAATATACATTCTGTAGAATATTTTTATTCTATCTTGTCTTCGTTAGTGAAACTCATGTATAGGGTACGTTCCTATCGCACTAACTAATGGAGAGATTTGTAGGATAACTACCTACCACTCTCCTTTTACTAGAAACTATTTTAGAATTTTTAGAAAAGGAGAATTATTTATGAATAAAATAACAACTAAAACTGTTAACACAATTACAACTCTTGAAATTGCTGATATGTTAGAAATGAAACATTATAAAATTCTTGAAAAATTAGAAGGTACAAAAGATGGTAAAACAAAAGGAATTATTAAGATTCTTACTGACCACAAAATTGTGGTGAGTGATTATTTTATTTTATCTACATACAAAGATAATTCAGGAAAAGAAAATAAATGTTATCTTGTCACAAAACTTGGATGTGATTTTCTTGCAAATAAATTTACAGGAGAAAAAGGTATTCTTTTTACTGCAAAATATGTCAAGAAATTTGACGAAATGGAACAAGCCATTAAAAATCCATTTAATCTTCCAACTACATACAAGGAAGCCTTAATTCAATTACTAGATAAAGTTGAAGAAAATGAGAAATTAATAAGTGAAAACAATCATAAACAAGTTGTAATTAATGGTCTTACAGATGAAATTCCTCTTTATAAAAAGAAAGATGTTATAAATAGAATTTGTAAACGTGCAGGTGGTCATTATGCAAATAGATATAAAGAATTGTATAAATGTTTTAAAGAGAATTTTCATATTGATTTAGAGTTGCGTTGTAAAAATTATAATTTAAAACAAACTAAAGAAAAAGATAAATTATCTATTATAAGATTTGCTGAGAAATTTAATTTTATTAATGATTTATATTCTTGTTGTGCTAAATTATATGAAGCAGAAATTGATACTGTTTTAAAACAAATTAATAAAATTCACAATTAATTAATTTAGAAAAGAGGATGTTAGTAACATCCCTTCTCTACGTCAATGGTGTAAATGGCAAGCATTAAAGACTCCAACTCTTTAGATTTTGGTTCAAGTCCAAATTGACGTGTTATTAAATGATTTTTATTGGAAGGAAGTGAAAAAATGGCAGGAAGAACTGTACAGTATAATGTTTTAACAACACCAGAAAAATTACAACAAGTTAATCCAGATAATGTTGAATTAGGAAATGACTTTTTAGATTATCTTGTATCAGTAGATAGGGCAAAATCAACAATTGATGCATATGCTCATGATCTTAATATTTTTTGGGTATATCTATTAGAGAAATGTAATAACAAATTCTTTATTAATTTATCTAAACGTGAAATTTCTAAATATCAAAGTTATTGCTTGACTGAATTAAAATGGAGTCCTGCAAGGATAAAAAGAGTTAAGTCTACTCTCTCATCTCTTAGTAATTATGTTGAAAATATGTTAGATGATGAATATGAAGGATTTCGCCCAATTATTCGTAAAATAGAAAATCCAACAAATGAAAAGGTATTAAAGAAAACTGTATTTACAGAAGAACAATTACAAGGTTTATTAGATTATCTTGTTGAAAAAGAACAGTACGATAAAGCATGTATGCTAAGTATGGCTATGAATAATGGAAGACGTAAAAGTGAATTACCACGTTTTAAAGTTTCATATTTTGATGATGAAAATATTATTTATGGTTCATTATATAAAACTCCCGAAACTATCACTACTAAGGGTAGAGGATCAAGAGGAAAACAACTTATCGTATATACATTGGTAAAACCATTTAAACCATATTTAGATTTATGGCTGAAATATAGAGAAGAAAATAATATTATTTCTGAATGGTTATTCCCTAAAAAAGTAGGAAATACATATGTTGATGAACAAATTTCTACAGATACCTTAGATAGTTGGGCTGAAACATTTAGTAAAATATTGAATATTCCGTTTTACTGGCATAGTATACGTCATTTCTTTGTGAGTAGTTTATCTCGTAATTCTTTACCAGATAATGTAATTCAAATGATATTAGGATGGTCTTCATTAGATATGGTAGGAATCTACAAAGATATTGAAGTAGATGAAGAATTTGAAAAATATTTTGGTGAAGATGGAATTAAAAAGGTTCAACAATCTTCTTTAGCTGACTTGTAAAACTCTTCCCCTAACATACCCTTTTAACACCACTCGTCATATTCTCTCATTCTTCGCTGTTTACAAAAATATTAAAATATGATATTGTAAAAATATTAAAATTAGTATTTTTTGTAAGGAGGATTTGAGAAATGGAAACAACAACAAGACCTTGTGTAGTACATTCTGCAATGAATGATATAAAAAAGAAAAAAATATCATTTAAACATAAGTTACAGAGACGAGAAGGTGTCTGGACAAAGAAACAGAAATCTTTATTAATAGATTCTTTATTAAAACACTATCCAACTAATCCTATTTATCTCGTTGTTGAAGAAGGAGAACCAAAACGAGTGATTGATGGTTTGCAAAGATTAAGCACGATTAAAAGTTATGTAAATGATGAATTTACTCTTTCTACATTAGATGATATAGAAATAGATGGTGTTCCTAGAAAGTTATCAGGAAAGAAATTTTCTGAACTTGACCCTGCTGTAAAGGAAGAAATATCTAGCGCAGAAATAGTTCTATGTGAACTTCGAGATGCTACAGATAAAGATATTATAGAGTTATTTTCTCGTATTAATAATGGAAAACCACTTAACAGTACACAGAAATTAACTACTTTTATGTCAGTTGAACTTATTGATATAATTTCTTCTATGGTAGAAAATCTGTTTTTTAATAATGTTCTTACGGAAAAACAGCTTAATGATTCTGTTGACGTAGATATTATTATTGAATCTCTTATGATGATTGATTCAAATAAAGATAGAGAACTCAAGAGCTTTACGGCTGGAGAAAAGAGAAAATTTGCTGTTTATTACAGTGAGAAACTCAAAGAAGAACCTGATAACCAATATGAAAAAATGGATAAAATATCAGAAGGATTAAATAGACTTGGTAATCATTTTGAAAAGGATACGAAAATGCCTAAATTACTTATGCCTTTATGTATTTATGGTATGTATCGTATGATTAAAGATAGCAAATCATTTGAGAAATATTTTAATTGGTTGGATGATTTCTTAGTTGGTTATGAAAATAATGAAGAATTCTTACAATATTGTAATTCTGGTACGACAAGTGCCGCTAAAGTACAGGGTCGATTCCAGTATTTTAGAAGTGCTATGCATGATTTGTAATATATAAATAAAGATTATATCTAACAATTAAAAACGAATATTGAATTATCAAGAAGAGTGGATTTTCTACTCTTCTTTTTTGTTGTTTAAAAAAGAGAATAAAGATATATGGTCATAAACAAGTTGTGGGTACAATGGTGTTTGGTGTTCTGTCAGTGGAACGTGACTGGTTGGAATGAGTGAGAAACTAAAGAGGTCATGGACTTTAGTATAGTAGATACTCGCACTACTCTCTCACTCTTCTTTTATATTGAAAATAAAGGAGGTGGTGTTCTTGGCTAATAGAAAACCTATACAATCAAGAGAAGAAGCGATTCGTGAGTCAATGAACTCACCAATAAAACTTGACCCAACAATTATATTTAGTATTCCAAGAGCTAATGTGCAATTCGATCCAAAAAAACATAAATATAAATGTTCATGCTGTGGGAAAGGATTTAATAGTTTAAAACAGAACTTTCAAAAATCTGGAAGTCCATTATTTCAGGCAAATGATGGGTATTTACCTTGGTGTAAAGAATGTACTGATAAATATATGAATACATTAGTTGCTT
>OGCO01001664.1_pt1 | contig 32134 bp, 27 predicted proteins | sample 1570171 | NCBI WGS metagenome assembly OGCO01 (sample SAMEA4370583, study PRJEB24528) | human gut metagenome
AGCGCATGACTGTTAATCATGATGTCGCTGGTTCGAGCCCAGCTGGAGGAGCCATAAACGGAACAAGTTATCTTGTTCCGATTTTTTTGTGTTCTCAAATATTTTGTAATTCGATATTTTAATTAATTCAATTCACTTTTTGTTGAAATACTTACATTATTTGCTACCAAGTTTCCGGAATAAGCTACCACTTAGTCGGAAAATGTTGACAAACATAATATTACTGGGTAGAATTTAATTGTAATCATTTGTTATTGGGGGGTTACAAATTAAGAAAATGTTGTTGATGTTTAAATATATTATAACTATTTATATCATCAGTTCAATGAGCTTATCATTAATAAGTATTATAAATTTTATATGATATGAAAATAGCTTGAAATATAAAAGAACATTGCCAACACAAAAAACAAAATATAATACTGACTTTATTTTAAAATAAAATAAAGAGATACCAATGCTCTTAATCTTTGCGGGTCAGCATACATTAAGTTATATTGAGTACCTCTTATGTGTGTTATTATATAACAAATCGTCATAGTTTGTCAAACACATTATAAGAACTTTGTTTTGTTGAAATGAATACAGTATTATAAAAAGAAAGGCGGTTTTGTTATGAAACTAAAAAAATTTATCACGTTAGGATTGGCTGCGGTTATGGCAACTTCAGCAATCGGAATCAATGCTATTGCTGCTGATAGTGATAACGAAATTGTTTATTCTTATGCTGATGAGAATAACAATATTATCAATATCACTCAAAGTGATTTAGATGCAGAACATTGGAATAAGGAGGCATTAGGCGACACTGCACCGGCAATATACGAGAATTTTCCTATGAAAATGACTGGTTATACAAATGATTTTTCGGAATTATCACTTGATATTGTATATATGAAGAAACTTGAGGATATGGATAAAGTTTCTTTAACCATAACCGATTTAAACGACGGAAATATAGTGTATAATAGTTTATTAACTGAAGAAAGTTTTTATTCTCCTGTTCTTGATGAAAAAGGTCAATATGATGTTGAATTAACAGAAGTTATTGATGGTCAAACCACTAATTATAAACGAATCGTTTGTGTAAAAAAAGAAGATGCTGAAATGCCTTCATATGTAACAAATCCTAGCGAAAACAATAACGATATTGTACTTATTGCCAATACAAATGATTTACGATGTGGTGAAACTACCGATGATGATGGGAAAATCATTGTAAATCCACAAATAGCTAAATACACCCCAATACATGCAAATGAATTTAAGGATTATTGTAATTCTCTACCTGCCGGAAATATCTATAGAGTATTTACAATTAGCGATAACCGACAATATGCCGGATTCTTTTCTAAAGATTATGGCGATAACATCTATAATTTAACAATAGAAACATATACAGAAAGTGATTTCTACGCTCCATCTGAAATGTCATTACCTTCTGTTAGCATATCGGATATTCAAAACAAAGCCTCTGAACTAAGAATATCAGATAGTAGCTTTAGATTAAAAGAGTCATCTACTTCTGGGAAATATGCTGTTTATGAAGTTTATTTACCAGATTCCTATGTAGGATCAACAGATAAGAATGGTCAATTTAGAATAACTGTTACGGGCACATCTAAAATTGCTATGAAATTATGGAGTCATACCAAGAAAAATACTACTCCAACTGCACTAAGAACATATACATCTTCTAACAATGAAAATAGCACCTACGTCGATATCCGAACAAGTGATTATCAAAAAACAGCTGATTTTATTTCTTTTTATGTAATGGTCTATTTTACATCTGCTGTAGATGGATATGGTATGATTAATGTTGAACCTATTAATGGATACGAAGATGATGTTAATGGTTCAATAAACGATGCGTATAACGGGATACAAGGAGACCAATACACGCAAGGCAATAATTATCGTGAATTAAATAATACAGAATTTTATTTAACCGATGCATGGGATGTAGATGCTTTTTGTATGGATTATTGGGGTACTGATTCAAAAATATATAAAATAGAAATTAGAAATCGCAGTTTATCTGACCAATCAAAGCTTGAAAGAGGCGAAAAAGCAAATGGCGGAAAAGCAAAATATTTAACATTATGGTCTGCTGATGTTAAAGATACAGTTGTGAATTGGAACTCTACAACAGTATATACAATACCAAAAAATACAGATATGGTAATATATTGCGACCCTACATATCAAGGCGAAAAAATCATATCGGTTAATAGTGTTTCGACAGGAAGCACTTCTGCTGATTATTATCAGTTATCGTATAAAATTATGCAATAATATAATAGTACAATAAAGAATATTCAATGTAAAATTAAATGCAGTTTTAAAGAGGTAGAATTATGAAAAAAATTGTTTCAATAATAAGTATATTTGCAATAATATTATCAGCAACACAGTTTGTGCTTGCTGATTATTCAGATGATACAACAATTACAGACGGTCAATTTGCTTACAAAAAAGGCACAAATAATATTCTTGCATATGTAGGAACAACAGGCATATGTGAGATACCCGAGAATACAACTCTAAAAGGTTTAACTCCGTCATGGGCAAAAGATGCGGCACCTATAACTAAACTAATCATTAATGATAATGTAGATATCAATATGATTATCTCCGGAGAACTTGTAAATTTAAATAAGCTAAAAGAAGTTGAAATAAAAGAAGGAGTAACCGAAATTCCTTATCAATTTTTAAAAGGCTGCAATAATCTTGAAAAAATTACATTACCGTCAACGATAGAAATTATAGATGATGAGGCTTTTAGTGAATGTAGCAAATTATCAACATTAGATTTAAATGATGGTCTTCAATCAATCGGCAGATATGCTTTTTCTGAAACAACTCTTTCGGGTAATTTAAATATTCCTGACACTGTAACGCATATGGACGTTACGGCTTTCACTGATTGTGGCAATCTTGACAAGGTTCATATGTCAAACAACATCGAATGCGAAAAAGACAAAAAATATTGTTATTGGTTTCCACAGACAGATATAAAGGAAATAAACATTCCCGATACTATGCTTAATTGTACTAACTGTTATTTTCACGGAGATGAAATAACATTCAATTCAGATATGACGGTTAATATATACAATAAAGTTCAAAATTCTAATTGGTGTGATTTAAAATATTTAAAAGGCAAAACAGATAAAAGTATGGGTAACTATAAAGGATTTGCAACAGCCGAAAATACCATACTTAGATATATCGGAACAGACAAAAATCCAATAGTTCCCGATGGAATAACCGCAATAGGTAAACGTGCATTTACATATTGTGATATTGATACGGTCGAATTACCAAATTCCTTAACCCAAATAGGAGAGGCAGCATTTTATTTGTCGACATTAAAAGATATTACAATTCCTAAAAACGTCAAAAAAATAGAAGATGATGCTTTTGATTGGTGTCCGTTTTTAGAAAAAGTAACAATCAACGGAAATGCGCAAATAGGTTCAAACGCAATTTTAGTTTCTGATAGACTTAGTGAAAATAAGATTGAAGTCAATAATTCAGATATTAAAAATCGTATTCTTTCTTTCGGAATTTCAGAATATGAATTGCCTGCATTTTATGAATTGATAAATTCAAACAGAGAGTTAATCGGTTGGAACAAAGTTGAAGAAGTTGAGCCAACTGCAACACCGGAAAGTACAACAAAACCTACTGCTACCGTTCCAACTGCAACAGTACCACCAACGACAGTGCCAACCAAAGAGCCGACTGCTACTGTTAAACCGAGCGAAACAACATCGCCGATTGTTGAAACAAGTGCACCGACTGCAAAACTGAAAAAGCTTACAGTTGAAACAGGCAATGTCGTTACGGTAAAAGTAGACAGCACAGATGTAGTATTCCCAGACGCACAGCCGTTTGTTGATGAAAACGGACGAACACAAGTGCCGATTCGTGCAGTGTCTGAAATGCTTGACTGCAAGGTTGATTGGGACGATACATCAAAAACGGCAACCATTACAAAAGAAAACGGCGATGTTGTAAAAGTGACACTCGGAAGTGATGTTTTGACAGTAAACAACAAATCATCACAAATGGATACAACCGCAATAATAAAAGACGACCGAACATTTATCCCTGTGCGTTTCGTCGCAGAGGCACTGGGCTTGGAAGTTGAATGGTTGGAATGATTAGGAAAGAGGTAGAATTATGAAAAAGATTGTTTCAATAATAAGCATACTTGCAATAATGATGTCATTATGTGTAACATCATTTGCAAATGATTTAGCTGAAGACGAGGAAATACGAGGAGATTTCATTTACGAAAAGGGTACAAATAATATTCTTGCGTATGTGGGTACATCAGATATTTGTGAAATACCTGAAAATTCAAATTTGCTTGGTTTAAATCATATCAAGCAAACACATACGGCAATAAAAAAACTAATTATAAATAAAAATGTAAACTTTTCGATTCTTAATTCATCAAGCAGTTTGGAAGAAATTGATTTTAAAGATGGAATCACAGAAATACCTGACGGTATAATGCAGGAATGCGATTCTCTCAATAAAATAGTATTTCCGTCAACACTAAAGAAAATAGGAAATAATTCTTTTTCTAAATGCCCTAAAATAGAGAATATTGACTTACCGAACAATCTTGAGTATATAGGCGAATATGTATTCAGCGGTTTAAATTCATTGACGGGTGATATTTTAATTCCTAATACTGTTACACATATGGGATATAAAGCATTTTCAGATTGCGGTGATTTAGATAAAGTTCATTTATCAAATAATTTAACTTATACACCTGAAAATAAAAATCAAGAAACAGCTTGTTGGTTTGACGGTACAAATATAAAAGAAATAAATATACCTGATAAAATGCTTGACAAAGTCAGTTGTTATTTTGATGGGGATAATATCACGTTTAATTCGGATATGACAGTCAATATATACAATATGGTTCGTGGTTCAGCTTGGTGTGAAGATAAGTATCTAAAAGGCAAAACAAATAAAACAATCGGCAATGATAAAGATTTTGTAATTGTCGAAAATACCTTGTTGAGATATACCGGAAATGACAAAAATCCAAAAGTGCCGGAAGGTGTCAAAAGTATTACTCAAGATGGTTTTTCATTTTGCGATATAGACACGGTTACTTTACCGCAAAGCCTTGAAAAAATAGAAAAACGTGCTTTTACCTGTACAACATTAAAAGAAATTACTATTCCTAAAAATGTTGATACAATCGAAAGTTGGGCATTTTATATGTGTCCGTATATGGAAAAAGTGACTTTTGAGGGAGCACCGAAAAATATTGAAGAATATCCGTTAGATGGTTATTATATAAATTATGACCACAAAGAAAATGTAATATTTAAAGACCCAAATATAAAGCTGCCGGAGAATTTTTACAGTAATTCTGATGAATATGTTTTAGATGGATTTTATGTGTTATTTAAGGAACATACAGGTATAGATTTACCTAAAGTCAATAAAAAAGATGAATCTGTATCCACCGCAAAAGAAACATTAAAGCCAACATCATCTGTAACTCCGACACAAGAGCCGACTGCTACGGTTAAACCGAGCGAAACAACAGCACCGGCTGCAAAACCGAAAAAGCTTACGGTTGAAACAGGCAATGCCGTTACGGTAAAAGTAGACAGCACAGACGTAGTATTCCCCGACGCACAGCCGTTTGTTGATGAAAACGGACGAACACAAGTGCCGATTCGTGCAGTGTCTGAAATGCTTGACTGCAAGGTTGATTGGGACGATACATCAAAAACGGCAACCATTACAAAAGAAAACGGCGATGTTGTAAAAGTGACACTCGGAAGTGATGTTTTGACAGTAAACAACAAATCATCACAAATGGATACAACCGCAATAATAAAAGACGACCGAACATTTATCCCTGTGCGTTTCGTCGCAGAGGCACTGGGCTTGGAAGTTGAATGGTTGGAATGATTACTTATTAAAAAACGGAAATATATTGAACCGACACCCAAAAGTCAGACCAAAATCTAACAGTTGGGATGTCGGTTTTTTTATAAAAATTTTTTCAAACAAAGACAAGATATAGTGCTTGAAATTGGTAAAAATACAAAATAATCTATTATGAACAATCAAAGAACTTTCTGTTAAAATTTTTTACTTGAAATTATAAGAAAAACAGTATATAATATAAAATGTATAGTGCGAGAGAGTGCCTATAAGGGAGAGGTGTCTATGTATAAGTTGAATGATATACATAATTCTGATGTCGGAAACAAAGGCAATTTTGAAAAAATGGTTATTTCCGAGGCGGACAGAGTTAAGCCTATTATCAAAGAACAATTTCTTAGAGAATACATTCTTGGTACGGGCGATACATATGAAATATTCAATATATATTGTAAGACGTTTGGCGTAGACCGTATGCTTGAAACAAGAATGATAATCATTAAACCGGCACAGCAAAGTGAAGATGAAGATATATTCTTCTTAAAAAACACTTCTGAGCAGTACATCGGTGAAGATAGATTATTATTAAGCACAACAATAAAAAATCATTTGTTTCTTATAACAACATTATTGGAACAGCAAGAGATTACATCGGTACTTGAGAAAATTCATAATACTATGAAAACGTGCTATGGATATGATGTTATGGCGGTATACAGCAAGATTGCGTCAATAGCTGATGCACCTGCATCATACGAACGTCTGAAAAGATGTATGGGATATTCGTTTTATTCTGACAGCTGCGAGATTTTGTATGAAAACGATATTAAAATCAACGAAAATGCTGTTAGTGTACAAGCTGAATACGGCGCTATTGAACACGCCGTAAAAACCGGTGATATGGAAAAGCTGAAAATGCTTTTGAGCGGATTTTTTAAAACACTTGAAAAGGCAATGCCGACTCCGGCGGTTGCAAAAACGTATTGTTTAGAGCTTTATGTCTGCATAATTCGTTGTTGCAGTGTTGAAAAAATCGAAAAGTATATGAAAGGAATTGTTTCTGTTCAAGCGGCTAAAAAGCTTAGTGAGATTAAATCTTTCATTGAACAGAACGGTTTTGAAATCGCAAAAGCCAATGCACCGGAATCTAACAAAATATACAGTTCGCTAATTCGTGATACGATTAACATAATTGATGAGAATATCGAAAATGAAAATCTTTCGCTGCGATGGCTTGCCGGAACGATATTATATACGAATGTCGATTATCTTGGAAAGCTGTTTAAGAAAGAAACAGGCAAGAATTTTTCTCATTATGTTATGGAAAAACGTATGGAAATGGCGAAAGACCTCATAATTGAGGGTAAAAAGGACAGAATTTACGAAGTTGCCGAAAAAGTCGGTTACGGCTCAAATTCACAATATTTCAGTCAGGTATTTAAAAAATATACCGGAGTTTCTCCGCTGGAGTACAGGGAATTTGCAAGGTTGGCAAGAGAAAAAAATGAAGCAGGTTGAATTTATAAAAACAACCGAAAATAGTCTTTAAATTAGACAATTATAACTGATTTTTAACTGTTAATTGTATTGACAATGCTATATAATTGTCTGTGAGTTTCGTTAATAGAAATTGGAAAAATCCAATTTGTATTATATTTTTAAATTTTATGGAGGTATTCAAATGGGTAACAAGATGAAAAAACTAATCTGTGCGCTTTTGGCATCAGCAATGCTTGTAGGCTCAGTCGGCGTTGTCGGCTTTGCAGATGAAGATACAAACGCTGAAACAGTTGTAACAACTTCTGCAGAAGCAACAGAAAAACCTGCCGATGCAGAGGCAACAGAGGCTCCTGCCGGTGCAGAGGCAACAGAGGCTCCTGCTGTAACAGAGGCTCCTGTAGCTACAGTTGCTCCTACTACATCTGGTAGCAGCTATGATAACGACAGTTATTATGACAAGGCACTTTCACTATGTAGTGCACTTGGTATTATCACAGGTTATGAAGATGGTAGTGTAAAGCCTGATTCAAAGGTAACAAGAGCGGAAATGGCATCAATCGTTCTAAGAATGCTTGATTTAACATCAACATCTACATATCAGAACGGTTTTACAGATGTAACATCATCACACTGGGCTGCTGATCAAATTCAAACAGCTTTAGAGGCTAATATCATCAGCGGTATGGGTGACGGAACATTTGTTCCTGACGGCGAAGTTACATATGCTCAAGTATGTGTAATGCTTGTAAATGCTATGAACTATCAAGATGACGCTGAATATTACGGCGGATATCCTAACGGTTATATTAAGGTTGCAGGTATGTCAGACCTTGAAATCACAAAGAACGCACCGGGTGCGGCAGACGTTGCCTCAGACCGTGGCGTAGTTATCAAGATGGTGTATAATGCACTTCTTGGTCAATACAAGGAAATCAACGGCTATGAGAACGGTGCTCCTACTTACAAAGCTAACGGAACATTGGCAAAGGCTAAGTTTGACGTTATCGATAAGAAGGGTGTTCTTACAGCTACATCAAAGACAAGCGTATCTTCAACAGACGTTCAAGACGGTCAAATCGAAATCGTTTCAGATGAAGACGATGAAGCTAAGCTATTTGACTGTGACCTAACAGGTCTTGAAGATTACCTTGCTCAAAAGATTACATATTACTACAAGGAAAACAGCGGTCTTACACCAAAAGTTCTTGCAGTAACATATGACGCATCAAAGACAACAACATTCAAGGCTGATGCTGATGATATTCAAACAGTTGAAGGCTTTGATACAGATGAAGGTAAATTTAAAATTGACGGCGTAAGCAAGAAAAAGAACTGTGCCGGTGCATCAATCGTATATAACGGTAAGATTATATCAAAGAGCCAACTTGCAGAGTTAGGTGAATCAATCAATGACCTACTTCTTCCTGAAAAAGGTAACATCAGACTTGTAGACAGTGACAAGGACGATGTATTTGATGTTGTATTCGTAGATTCATATGAAACAATGGTAGTTTCAAGTGCAACAGACGAAAGAATCGTAGGTAAAGTAGCAGATGACGATAACTTCGGCGATACAAAGGCGCTAACAATCAAACTTGACGATTCAGAAGACAGAACAATCTCTGTTACAAAAGCAGGTAACGAGATCAGACTTAGAAACTTAAAGAAGAACGATGTAGCAACAATCAGAAGAAGTCTTGACGATACAGTTGTTGACGTTGTTGTAACAGGCGAAAGCTTTACAGGTTCGGCGTCAGGTATTTCAAAGAAGGTTGACAAGAGCTATGCTACAATCAACGGTACAAAGTACGATGTTGCAAACGTTGCAGTTGGCGATCTTGTAAGCGGTACACAATCAACATTCTATACAGATATGTTCGGTCGTATAGCTTATATTGAATCAGCAGGCGGAAGTGTTCTTCAATCAGGTGAAAAGTATGGTTGGATTATGAACGGCTATGACGCAGAAGACGGTAGCGGTTACATTATTGAAATGATGACTCAAGACGGTAAGTCAGCTGAATATAAGCTTGGTTCAAGTGTTGATTACTGGGCTCCTACAGCAACAGCTGCTACAACACTTTCTTCAAAAGAAGAGGCTAAGTCAACAATTTCAGCTCTTGTAAGTGCAAATTCATTTATGAAACTTTCATCTGATGCAAATGTTGCAATTAGACTTGTAAAGTATAAAGTTAATTCAAGTGGCAATATTACAAGATTATATTGTGCCGTTAATGCTAAAACAGTTTCTGATGACAAGGCTCTTAGAATTAATCCAACAAACTTAAAGAGTACTGCGGTTGTATCTGGTCTTGTTGGCGGATATAAGATTGGTGACGGTATTGTTGAAATGTCAGTTCCAAAGACTGCAGCAGATATGAAAAATGCAGACAACTATAAGGTTGGTACAGTAAATTCAGGTTCTTATGTGGTAAGAGAAAACGGTTCAAGTCGTGATTTCGTTGTTGGTCAATTTGAAAATACAAATGTTCCTACAATTCTTATCAACTTTACTTCAAGTGCGGATGCTCTTGCAGCAGTAAAGGATATTGATACGGCTGCTAACAATCCGACAATGGTCGTTAATGAAATTGAAACTGGTGTTGATGATGATGACAACACAGTTTACACAATCAATGGTTACTTTAATGGTGCAGAAGTATCTCTTACAACAACAAAGAATGCTGTTTTAGGTAAGTTGAATAACAAGGGTAAGAATAACGGCATTATTGCAGACCAGGGTGGTAGCAAGTTCTATTCAACAACAGATATTTGGAATGCACAATCTGGTGCTAAATTGACTGATTACTTATCAGAGGGCGATTATATTCTTTATGATGGTGGAGATAGAATTGTCTTGGTACTTGACGCAGATGATGTGTATAAACAAGTATATGAAGGTAAGACTGTAGCCGATGCTCTACCGTTTGGTGCATATAACCAATTTATTGCTCGTAATATGATGGTATATGGTGCAGTGCTTTCATCAGATCTTGATGATGAGGCTAAGGTTGAAATTGATGCAAGTGCATTGAATACTCTTCAATTCGACTCATCAAAGCTTATGGATACTATTGAAATCAATATAAAGACCGGTAAGGCTTCTATTGATACAGACGGTAGTGAGATTTCAGATCTTGAGCCATATGATTCTGAAACAAAAACAGGTGATTATGCAATAGCAAGATTCTGTGATAAGGGTGCTCTACAAGAAATCGTTATTTACAGATTTGTAAACTAATTTCTGAAAATAATAATAAAATAACGGACGCGAATGCGTCCGTTATTTTTATAGCGAAATAAAATATAAGATTGCAATTATAATACAACAATATTACATTTTGGTTACATTTCACAAAATTCACTTATTACGATTGTATATTATTGATAAAGCGGAAAAAATAATAAGTTTTATTGTGCAAAATGTTACGCAAAAGACTTGCAAAGTATAGGTGTTTTGTGATAAAATAATAATGTACAGTTAAAGATATTAATTTACAATTTGTCTGTGCGGTAAACAGCACAAAAACACAGAAAAAAGTCTTTACAACAAGACTTATATGGTGTATAATAAAGACAAAACAAAATAAAACCAAAAAAAACAAAGAAAAGAGGGAAAACAAATGTATAAGTCTGACTTTGAAATTAAGAAAGAATTATGCGAAATCGGAAGGAGAATTTATAATGACGGTTTTGTTGCCGCAAATGACGGTAACTTCTCAGTCAAAATTGATGACAACACTTACTATGTTACACCGACAGGCGTAAGTAAGGGTTTCATGACTCCTGAAATGATTTGTAAAGTTGATGGACAAGGTAATCTAAAAGAGGCTAACGGCCCTTGGAAACCTTCATCAGAATTCAAAATGCACTTGAAGGTTTATCAGCAAAGACCGGACGTAAATGCCGTTGTTCACGCTCATCCTCCGATTGCAACTTCATTTGCTATCGCAGGTATTCCGCTTGACAAGCTAATTATGCCGGAAGCTATCATCTTCCTTGGTGCAGTGCCAATCGCACAATACGGTACACCGTCAACAATGGAAATTCCTGAATCACTTGAACCATATCTTCAAGATTATGATGCAATTCTACTTGCAAACCACGGTGCACTTTCATTCGGTTGTGACCTAAACACAGCATTCTTCAGAATGGAATCAACAGAATTTTACGCAAAGCTACTTTTCTATGCAAGAATGCTTGGCGGTGAAAAGGAAATCCCTTGCGGTGAAGTTAAGAAACTTGTTGAACTTAGAAAGCAATTCGGCGTTCCGGGTAAGCACCCTATGGAAAAGCTTTGTCCGGGTTGTTACGAAGGTGACGATACTTGCTCAATGTCACCGACAGAGGCTAATGAAAAGTACGGCGTAGAATCATCAGCCGCTTATCATGGTTTCCAACCGCTTCCTTCACAGGTTTGCCCGACTCCTTCATCATCAAATAAGGATATGGAAAGCCTTGTTGCAGAAGTAACAAAGAAAGTTATGGAACAACTTAATAAATAAGTAACGGAGAAACATCATGAAAACTATTGATGAACTTGTCGATGAGTTGGCAGTACGCCTTAACTCTGGACAAACCGTTAAACAAAAAAAAGTCGCAAAACCTGTTTCTGCTCCCAAACCGACGGAGGTTAAACCGGAAGTGAAAAAAAAGTGTAAGAAGCAGTGTGAAAAACAATGTAAGTGCGGCGGAGATTGCAAACATGAAAGCCCAAAAAAAATGACTATTGCTATGGCGAAAGAACTTGCCGAGGCAGTTGAAAAAGCGGCAACGATTTTGGGAGTTAAAGTGGTTGTTGCAATTCGTGACGAGGGTGCAAATCTTGTACTTCTTCACGCAATGGACGATAGTTACATAGCAAGCGTTCAGGCGTCACAGGATAAGGCTTATACAGCCGTAGCACTGAAAATGCCTACACATATCGCACTTGATGAATCAAGAGGCGGATCGCTTGACGGACTTACAAACGGAAACGGAATATTGCTGTTGGGTGGAGGTTATCCGCTTAGAACAGACAAAAAAATATACGGCGGAATCGGAGTTTCGGGCGGCACAAAAGAACAAGATACAACTCTTGCAATGGTTGCCGACGCGTATTTTAAAGCCCGATTTGCTTGAGGAGGTTGGAAAAGTTAATGGTAGATGAAAAGCAAGTAAGCGAAATCGTTAAAAACGTTATTGCCGGAATGGATATTTCATCATTCGATAACAAGCCTGCAAGAAAGCAGCTTGGTGTATTCGATACAATGGAAGAGGCCATTGCAGCTTGTAACAAAGCTTACACGACCTTTAGACATTATAATAAAGAACAAAGAGAAAATATTATAAAGGAAATCAGACGTCTTACTCATGAAGAGGCTGAACCAATGGCTAAGTTGGCTGTTGAGGATACTAAAATGGGTAATGTTTATCACAAGATTTTAAAGCATCACCTTGTTGCTGATAAAACTCTTGGTACATCTGACCTTGAAACCCGTGCACTATCCGGTGACAGAGGTCTTACACTTGTTGAGATGGCTCCGTTCGGAATTATTGGTGCAATCACACCGTCAACAAACCCAAGCTGTACAGTTATTTGTAACAGTATCTGTATGCTTGCAGGCGGTAACGGTGTTATATTCAATCCGCACCCGCACGCAAAGAGAATTTCAGCATATGCTGTTGACCTTGTCAACAGAGCTATTCTTGCGGCAGGCGGTCCGGAAAATATCGTATGTACAGTAAAAGAACCGACAAGAGAAACTTCTGCTAAGATGGTTAATGACCCATCAGTAAGAATGCTTGTTGCAACAGGCGGTCCTGGCGTTGTTAAAATGCTGCTTTCAAGCGGAAAGAAAGCTATCGGCGCAGGCGCAGGTAACCCTCCTGTTGTTGTTGATGATACTGCCGACATTCCAAAGGCGGCTAAAGATATTATCGACGGATGTACATTTGATAACAATCTTCCTTGTATCGCTGAAAAAGAATGTTTCGTAATGAAAAATGTTGCGGACGAGCTTATTCAGAATATGTTGAAGAACGGTGCTTACCTAATCAATGCGGCACAAGTTAAACAACTTGAGGATGTTGTCCTTGTTTGGTCAAAGCCTAAAAAAGAGGGCGAACAGCCAAAACGTGTTATCAATAAGGATTGGGTTGGACGTGACGCAAAGAAGATTCTTGCTCAAATCGGTATCAATGTCGGTGACGATATTAGATGTATCATTTGTGAAACAGAGTTTTCACAGGCATTTGTTCAAACAGAACTTATGATGCCGATACTTCCTATCGTCAGAGTAGATACATTCGACGAGGCTGTTGAAATGGCTGTTAAGGCTGAACACGGCAATCGTCACAGCGCTCATCTTCATTCAAAGAATGTTGACCATATGACGCAATATGCAAAAGCAATCTGTACAACAATATTTGTTAAGAATGCTCCGTCATATGCAGGTATCGGCTTTAATGCTGAAGGTTGGACAACCTTTACTATTGCCGGTCCGACAGGTGAGGGTATCACTTCTCCGAGAAGTTTTACACGTCAGAGAAGATGCGTACTTTCAGATGCACTTAATATCATATAAAAAGGAGTGAAAACCTTGAATATAAACGAAAATGATGTAGCAAAGCTTGTACAACAGGTTTTGCAAGAAATGACAAGCGGTGCTCCTGCATCAGCTCCAAAAGCACAAGCAGCTCCGAACGGTGACATTCCAAAGACTGCAAAAGTTGCTATGATGACAGAATTAAAGCACTTTGAAATTCAGGAATACCCAATCCCTGAGTTGGGTGATGACGATATTCTTGTAAGAGTTGAAGGCTGCGGTGTTTGCGGTACAGATGCTCACGAATATAAGAATGACCCATTCTCACTTATCCCTGTTGTTCTTGGACACGAGGGTACGGGTGAAATTGTAAAGATGGGTAAAAATGTTAAGAAAGACAGCGCAGGTAAGCCTTTAAACATCGGTGATAAGGTTGTTACTTGTATGATTTTCAAAGACGATCCTGATATTACAATGTTTGACCTTAATAAGCAAAATGTAGGCGGTGCAGACGTTTACGGACTTCTTCCTGATGATAACGTTCACCTAAACGGCTGGTACAGTGACTACATTCTTATCAGAGGCGGTTCAACAGTGTTTAACGTAAGCGACCTTGATCTTGATTCAAGAATTCTTATCGAGCCATGTGCGGTTTTGGTACACGCTGTTGAAAGAGCAAAGACAACTAACATTTTGAGATTTAACTCAAGAGTTGTTGTTCAGGGTTGCGGACCTATCGGTCTTATCTGTATAGCAGTTCTACGCACAATGGGTATTGAAAATATCGTTGCAGTTGACGGTAATGAACAAAGACTTGCATTCGCTAAGAGAATGGGTGCCGGTGAAACAGTTAACTTTATGAACTACAAGGGTATCGATAACCTTGCAAATGCTGTAAAGGACGCTTTCGGCGGACATCTTGCAGATTTTGCATTCCAGTGTACAGGTTCGCCTGTTGCTCACAGCAATATCTATAAGTTCATCAGAAACGGCGGCGGACTTTGTGAACTTGGTTTCTTTATCAACGGCGGTGACGCTACAATCAATCCTCACTTTGACCTTTGCTCAAAGGAAATTACGCTTGTAGGCTCATGGGTATATACTCTTAGAGATTATGCTACAACATTTGATTTCTTAAAGAGAGCAATCGCAATCGGATTGCCTATTAAGGAACTTATTACACACAGATTCCCACTTGAAGAAATGAACGAGGCACTTGAAACAAACCTTGCTCAGAAGGGATTGAAAATAGCTTACGTCAGAAAAGACTTAATCTAAACCTCGGAAGAAAGGCTGAATAAGTATGAATGACGCAATAGGAATTATAGAAATGTTCGGATTTGTTACTGCGATAACAGCGGCAGACGCGGCTGCAAAAGCTGCAGACGTTAAAGTTATTGCAATCGACTCAAATAAGCCGGCAAATGCCGATTCGGTAGAAGTACCGCTTATTATGGCTGTCAAAGTTCAAGGCAGTGTCAGTGCCGTTACTGCGGCGGTTGACGCGGCTGCAAGAACAGCGGAGAGCATATCCGGACTTATAAATAAGCACATAATTGCAAGACCAACCGACGATTCGCAAAAAATGGCGAACCGAACAAGTGTCGGCAGAGATAAGGTAGGTCATATACCAAATAACGCGTAGCGTAAATTTAAGGAAAGGAATGATATAGGAGTGCAGGCATTAGGATTTATCGAAACAAGAAGTCTTACCGCTTCTATTGAAGCTTCCGACGTTATGACCAAAACCGCTGACGTATGGGTAGTCGGAACTGAGAAAATCGGCTCAGGTCTTGTGAATGTAGTGATTCAAGGCGATGTTGACGCTGTTACGGCGGCTGTTAAAGCCGGTGAGGCAGTGGCAAAAGAAATCGGAGAGGTTTATGCAGTTAATGTAATTCCTCGTCCGCATGATGACATTGCCAAAATCCTGCCTTCGATTTAAGTAGGAGGTTAGCAGATGGAATATTCATTAGGTTTGGTTGAGGTTTCAGCGTTGGGAAATGCTATTATAATGCTTGACGATATGCTGAAAGCGGCTGATGTTGAGTTTGTTGCGACAGAGCGTAAGCTTGGAGGCAGACTTGTAACAATAGTCGTAAGAGGCGAACTTACTTCCGTAAAAGCGTCAGTTGACGCCGGTGTGGCAAGAGCTACAAAGGACGGATGTTTGAAAGCGTCACAGGTTATAGCAAGACCTCATCATGAGATATTTAAGTTCTTGCATCTTGACGAGGAGGAGAAAAAGCCTAACTCGGAAATTGCGGGAACACACGTCGGAGCGATAAAAGAAACTCCGGTTAAGGCTGAAAAACCAAAAACAGTTGAGAAATCAACAGAAACGGAAAAGACTGCGAAAACAACTGCCGAAAAGAAACCGGCAACAAGAAGACGCGGTCGTCCGAAGAAAACACAATAATTAAGTTCTAATTTGCACATTGGTGCTTTTAGATAAATAAATTAAGTAAAAAAGGGCATTCGCCCAAGAAAAAATAGGAGGAAATTTAAAATGGCAGTAGAAGCATTAGGTATGGTAGAAACAAGAGGTCTTGTAGCAGCAATCGAGGCAGCAGATGCTATGGTTAAGGCTGCAAACGTTACACTAATCGGTACAGAAAGAATCGGTTCAGGTCTTGTAACAGTTATGGTAAGAGGCGACGTTGGTGCAGTTCAGGCTGCAACAGACGCAGGTGCTGCAGCAGGTTCAAGACTTGGTGAACTTGTATCAGTTCACGTAATTCCTCGTCCACACAGTGACGTTGAAAAGATTTTACCTGCTGTTTGATTTAGTAAGTAAAAATTCTTATGTAGAAATACATAAGGCGAAGTATGGACGTTAAGTCCGATTCCGACATGGCTGACGGGGAATTTTAATTTTCCCGTCACAGCTATGGGGAATGAAACCTCAATTTTTAGGAGGAAAAAGGAATGGACAACAATTTGCAAGATATGATTGCTAAGGCAGTTGTAGATATTATTAAGCAAAAAGAAGATAATAAAGGAATAAAAGTCGGCGTGTCGGCAAGACATGTTCATTTATCACAGGAACATTTGGAAATTCTTTTCGGTAAGGGACACGAACTTACTGTAAAGAAAATGCTTATGGGTGATCAGTTTGCGGCAGAAGAATGTGTAACATTGGTAAGTCCGTCACTTCGTACAATCGAGGGGGTTCGTGTACTTGGTCCTGTCAGAAAACAATCACAAGTTGAAATTTCAAGAACAGATACCTTTAAATTAAAGGTTAGTCCGCCTGTACGTCCTTCAGGCGAGTTAAAGGGCAGTGCGCCGATGGCGTTGGTTGGTCCAAAGGGCAGTATATTTTTAAATGAAGGCTGTATCATAGCCAACAGACACATACATATGACTCCTGCAGAGGCAGAAAAGTATGGAATTAAGGATAATGACATCGTTGATGTTGAAATCCAAAACTCAAAACCGACACGTTTCTATAACGTTCAGGTCAGAGTTAGAGAAGACTTTAATACGGAAATGCACATCGATACTGATGACGCAAATGCCTGTGCAATAAAGACAGGCGACAGAGTTGTGATTTTAGAAAAATAACCATATTAGGCTTTTTGTCTAATAAGAGGATTGATAATAATGATTATTGGCAGAGTATATGGAAGCGTTGTATCAACTCATAAACTTGAAGGTTTGGTGGGATATAAGTTTATGCTTGTACAATGTATTGAAAATAAAAATCTTGTCGATAAGTTCCTTGTAGCAGTTGACGGAGTCGGCGCCGGTATCGGTGAGGACGTTATAATTACTACGGGTAGCAGTGCGAGAGTTGCAATCGGTGATGCAAATTCACCAGTTGACGCAACGATTGTCGGTATACTTGACGAGAAACAATGCTGATTAAATTCAGTAAATAAACCCACATAATAACTCTTTGGGGAGGAAGAAGCAAAATGACATTTGAAGAGCTTCAGAAAATTGTATATGATGCAGGTATAGTCGGTGCCGGTGGTGCCGGATTCCCTACTCACAGAAAATTTTCAGACAAAGTAAAACAGATTATAGTGAATGCGGCAGAATGTGAACCATTGATGATGGTTGACCATCACATTTTGGAACATCACCTTCAGGCACTTGTTGATACACTTAATGTACTTATTGATACAATGGGTGCAGATGAGGCAATTATCGGTATTAAGGGTAAGAATATGCACCTTTTGGATACAAAAATTGTTGCATCACTTGAGGGTACAAAGGTAAGAATTAAGGAAATCCCTGACATTTATCCTGCCGGTGACGAAGTTGTACTTACATATGAAACAACAGGCAAGATTATTCCGGAGGGAGCAATCCCTGTAATGGTCGGAGTAATGGTTATTAACGTTGAAACTGTTTATAACATTCACTGTGCAATTACAAACGGTCAGCCTGTTACTCAAAAGTATGTAACAATCGGCGGTGACGTTGATGAGGATATTACAGTTAAAGTTCCTGTCGGAATGAAGATTAAGGCGTTGCTTGAGGCAACAGGACACGGTGACCTTGACGGTAAGGCTGTTATTAACGGCGGTCCTATGATGGGAAGACTTGTTGATTTGGAAAACGATTCAGTTACTAAGACAACTAAGGGACTTCTTATATTCCCTGAAACTCATTCTATCATTCAACGTAAGAGAATGCCAATTTCAATGACATTAAAGCGTGCGTCTGCAGCTTGCTGTAACTGTACAATGTGTAGTGATATGTGTCCGAGAAACTTGCTTGGATATAATATCAATGTGCATAAGACAGTTCGTGCGGCATCGCACAGTGAAGTTACAGATTCAGAAAGCTTTTTGCAGTCGGCTCTATGTTGCGGTTGCGGTGTCTGTACCGTTATCGGTTGTCAGCAAATGCTTGACCCGCAGAAGATTTCAATGGACGTCAAAGGTGCTCTTGGAAGAAAGGGTCTAAGACGTCAGAATAATCAAGCGCCACAACAGGTAAGACCTGAAAGAGCGTCAAGACTTGTATCTTCGTCTGTTCTGATTGACAGACTGGGAATAAGAAAGTATGTTAAAGCACACGTTGAAAGAAAGTATATAGACTTTGCTCCAAACGAAGTTTATATCGAACTTAAACAACACGTTGGTAAGCCGGCAAGTGCTACTGTAAAGGTCGGCGATACAGTTAAAGTTGGTGACGTTGTTGCTCAAACAGCATACGAGGACCTTGGTACAACAATGCACGCAAGCATTGACGGCAAGGTTAGGGCAGTCACAGACAGATTTGTTATTATTGAAAGATAGTGGGTGAGAGATGATGAATTCAATAGGATTAGTTGAAGTAAAAAACGTATCTAAGGGTATTGTTGTAACTGATGAAATGCTAAAGAGTGCGGGTATCGTGCTTATAAGTTCAGGTTCGGTTTGTCCGGGTAAATTTGTCACAATCGTAGGCGGAGAACTTTCTGCTATTCATGCGGCTGTTGACAGAGCGGAACTTATCGCAGAAGATGCACTTATTGATAAATTTGTAATAGGTAATCTTGGTGATAACGTATTTGAGGCAATTTGCGGAACAGCCGATGTTAAGGAAAAGAAAGCATTCGGTATTGTTGAAACATTTACTGCCGCAAGTGCAATTCAAGCAGCCGACGCTGCTGTTAAAGCCGGTGACATCGAACTTATCGAAGTTCGTGTGGCTCGTGGTTTGGGCGGTAAGTGCTTTGTTTCAATGACAGGTGATGTTGCAGACGTTAAAGCAGGCGTTGAGGCAGGAGCAAGAATTGCGACTGAACAAGGCGTGCTTATCAATACAGAAGTTATTGCTAATCCACATCCTGAATTGTGGGAAGCTGTACTTTAATTTGATTTTACGGCTTACAAAGGTACTGCGTATGCAGTACCTTTTTTACGTCTAAATTTGGACAAATTCGATTGTGTAGCGTAAATGTTTATATAATCATATTTATGTGCGAATGTATAGTAATATTAAATTACTAATTAGATTTGCCGAAAATGTGATACCATCACGCTTCCCGTGGAGCGTGTGAGTTGAAATTTTAGATTTTTGTTGATATTTTAAATTATTAAGTGTATAATGTTACTATAAGATGATACAATAGAAAGGATGATTTATATGCTTACAACAGCAGAAAAAATAAAAGTAATTATGAAACGCAACAATTTTACAATGACCGAATTAGCCAATCAATTAAATTGCTCAAGACAGAATTTATCAAATAAAATGTCGCGTAATAATTTTGACGAAAGGGAATTGACAGCCATTGCCAATGCTCTTGGCTGTGAAATTGAAATTAATTTTGTAAATCGTGAAACCGGTGAAAAGATTGAATTATAACAAACCCGGCATCACGCTTCTTGCGGAGTGGGTTAGTTGCAATGATGAATAGTAGCGTGCAAAAATATTATATTGAAGACAGTGTAGGTTAAAAAACGTAAGGGAAAAGAAGATTTTTATGAAGGAACATAACAGATAATAGGGTGTAAAATATATGAGTGAATTAGATTTTGAAAATCCGCATTATTGTCCTGTATATGATAAAGTTATAGATATAGATTTATGTTATGAAACATTAATGTGTCTTAATCGTTCTTTTAAAATATCATCAGTAAAAGAACTAAATGATATTGAGGATATAGATAATGCACGAAAGATATGTGATCATTGTGAGTATAGCAAATTATAACAAAATGTTAATTACATTATTAACTATATCAAATACATAATCTACATTGTTAGCAGTACATTCTATTGGATATATTCCGACATCTAACGTACTTCTTGTCTCATTTTTCGAACGTTTTACATAACACAGTCACGCTCTCTATGGAGCTAGGTGAGTAAAGAAAAACTAAGTAAAATCGCGTCTATAATCGGTTGGTTTTTGATTGGTATTCTTTTTAAACTGTGATATAAAGTTACTTGTATCAAGGAACCCGCATTCTTCGGATATTTCGGCGATTGATTTATTTGTTGTACGCAAAAGCAATTTTGACTTATTTATTCTGTAATTCGTCAAATAATTATACGGAGTTGTACCCATAATCCTACGGAAAAGACGGATAAAATGATATTTTGAAATATGGATATTCTGTATCATATCATCAATGGATATTGAATCGGAGTAATTATTTTGAATAAAATCAATTACCACATTAATATCATCCGAATGTTGACGTTTTTGACTTTTTTGTTCATTTTCGATTGTGTAAATAACAAGTGTATTCAGAACATCATGTATTTGCGAAGAAGTGGAAATACTGCTGAGAACATCATTTTTTGTCACGTTACAGATAAGCTCCGACAGCTGTTGTTCAAAACTCAAAAAGTCTTTTACGGAAATAATATTTACCGCGTTAGGGTAGAGAACATCAAACATTGCCGACACTGCACTGCCTTTTAAATGAATCCATATAAATTCCCATTCTTCGTTATTTGAAAAGTATTTATGATAATTATGACAATTTATCATAACGGCATTGTGAGGAAGAGCGGTCAAAGAAACTTTGTCGCTCACAACCGTACCGCTGCCTTTTATTGTGTACAACAAAAGATAACTGTCGTGTTCGTCACGTTCCACTTTATAATCAGCCTCTGCACGAAAATGACCTGCCTCGGTTATGTAAAAAGGCAATGTCAATGTAAGCGGGGTAGGGGTGGCGGTGTACCAAAGTGAATTATCTGTTATTTTTTCTTCGTATTTTGACATATGGTTCTACCTCCTTTTTTATTCTAACACATATTAAACTTTAAAGCAATAATTTCATATTAAATGTACAAAAAAAGCAAGCTACGTGAATAGCTTGCTTTTATGTGTTTTATTTATCTTGTTACGATGTCAACAGGAACATTAAAGATTTTAGCAACCTTTAAGATTGTATCGATATGTCTGCCTGTAGCGGCTGCAAAGTGGTGAGTAGGACCACATTCGCTCCAACGGTTTACAAATTCTCTTGCTCCGCAAGTGAAACGTGTTCTCATATTTGTATCACCAAATGAAAGAATCTTACCTTCTTCGTTTACGCCCTCTGCAACGATAAACTTAAAGTGACCGTCACCGTCTTGTGTAATTGCAAGATAAGTAACAGGACCTGTGTACGGATAGAATTGAGTAAGGTAACCGCCGCCTGTTTTACCGTGGAATACCTTAACAATCTTCATTGTAGGTTTTTTATCTGAAATATCAGCATCACCCGAACCGCTGTGACCGATGATTGCAATATCGTCGTTAAAGTCGATTGAATACATTTCAGCAAGCTGACCTGTACCTGAGATAGTCTTTAGGATACTCATAGCCATAGCAACCTTCATATCACCCTCAACGGCACAAGCTGTACCTTGCTTAATAAGCATTGAGAATGCAGGGATAAGCATACTGTCAAGTACGCCGGCTTTACCTTGAGCGTAACCATCATAGTGAGATGCGATTAAGCCAAGATGTTCGTCCTTAACCCATTGCTCGAAAGCAACAACGTATTTAGCCATATCCCAAACTTCTTCGATACTTCCGCCGCCTTCGATGTCGAATGTATCAAGAATATCTTGAGCCTTTGCACGAATTGCATCTTCGTCTGTGATGTTGTCAGCGATTGCCCACATCTTTTCCCAGTCGAACTGCTTTGTATATAGGTGCATTCTTCTGTATAGGTTTGATTCGTCAATGTAAAGGTCCATCATACCCGGATAAGGTCTGCCGATTTGAGCGATATTTGTATCTCTGAATCTTCTTCTAACCTGAGCTGCACGGCACCAATCGTTGATTTCAGCCTGTACACCAGGGTCACCGCCTTCAACAACACCTGTGATTACAGCGTGTCTTTTGCCGTATCTTTCAAGGTCTGCAACCATTTCGCCGACTGCACCGCAGGCATAACCTTCGCCAAGCCATGACGCTATATCAGTGTGGTCATAATCCAAAGCCTTTAGCTTTTGGATATTTACAAGAACAACCGGTACATCAAGGTCTTTTACTGCCGGTAGCATATTGTATGATGTTGCATATGTAAGTAACTGAAGAAATACCAAGTCAACGTCTGCGGCACGGAATAAATCTCCTGCTGCTTGTGACTGCTCCTTTGTTGTTACCATTCCGCCGTCGATTATTTCGACAGTGTCAGGAAGTGTTTTCTTGAACGCATCGTATTGAGCTTCAAATTCAGGTACCAATGATGGGAACTGAGGTAGATAAGCTCCTAATGCAATAGAAAATACGCCTACTTTAGCCTTTGTTTCAACTAACATTACTCTCTTCCTCCATTAATTAAATATTTAATTATTTTTCCGAAAAACAATAGCAAATCATACAATTTGACTGCCACGCACTGCTTTTCTCTCTATAAGATTTATTATACAATAAATGCAATAATACGTCAAGCGTTTGGGGCAATAAAAAAACCGCATAAAGCGGTTTTTAAAATATATTATTTACTGTTTAAACGATTTAACTCTTCCATAGAAATTGTGCGAGTATGTTTTGTATGTGACCATTCGGTTTTGTTTTTACCGATCATACCTTGAATTGCGATAGGCACCCAAGTGAAGTTATACAAAATATATGTGAAGTAGTAAAATACCATTTTTGGCTTAAATTCGCGGCGTTCATACCATATAACGAACGGTGTATAGCAGAACTGCAAAATAACGATTACGTTCCACAGCCACGAATTACCGAATATGTATGAAAGCTGAATGAATCCTAAGTCACCGTCGGGGTGAAATGTTTGTGCATATGCGAAGAATGTAATGATACCTGTTGCGATAATTCTTATCGGCTGAACAAGATATACAGCACAGTCAATACACGAAAGTTTTCTCTCTTTAATGCCTTTTTTGATAAGTTTAAAGAAATATCTTGATGCAACGTCACAATGTCCTTGCATCCAACGAACTCTCTGACGCCACGACTGTTTTAAGGTCAAAGGTTTTTCATCGTAAACAACAGCGTCGTAAGCGAATGCCACACGTGTGTCGTTAAGAGAAAGTTTCATTGTAAATTCCATATCTTCCGTAAGACAGGTTGCACCCCAACCGAGTTTCTTTAAAGTGTCAAGTGCGATTATAAAGCCTGTACCCGAAAGTTCACAGCAAAGACCGAGTTTGTATCTTGAAAGCTGAAATATACGGTTTACACTCCAAAAACAGAATGAATAAGCTGCCGTAATCCAAGAATCGTATGGGTTTTTGCTGTCAAGAAAACCTTGAACAACCTTAAAGCCTTGATTTGCACGTTCATTCATAGCTTTTAGATAATTTTTATCAACAAGGTTGTCCGCGTCAAATACCGATATATAGTCGTATTGTTCGTCCATTTTATAAAGCTTGTCGAACATCCATTCAAGCGCGTGTCCCTTACCTCTAAGCTCCGGAACGTTTCTTACATATACAAGTGCACCGGCCTCTTCAGCCGCTTTTGCGGTATTGTCGTCGCAATTATCGGCAATTACAAAAATATCATATGCGTCATCGGGATAATCAAGCTGTTTCAAAGATTCAACCATATTACCGATAACGACTTCCTCATTATGTGCAGATATTATAAGTGCAAATTTATGTGTTTTGTCGGAAATTTTCTTATTCTTGTCTTTTATCGGCAAAAAACCCGTAATCCCGACTATAAGATAGTAAATACCGATTGACAAAGAAAATACCTGTAAAATTATGCTAAACACAGTCAAAAACATACTGCCGTCTGACATTAAATTACCCCCTATAAAATATTCATAGCTTATTTTACTATCTTTGACTGAAAAAAGCAATATATTTATGATATTTTTTGCAAATTCTATAATTATTTCTAAATAAATAAATTATATATGGGTAATTTTTTAGTATGGCAGAGATGAAATTATAATATAAAGGCAGGTGCATATAATAGATAATACTGAAAAGAATGCTATAAGCTCGCCTTTCAGACGTGAAGATTTTTGACGGCGGGTATAGTTTGAAACCGCTATACATTTACTGTTTTTTAACTGTTGTGTATTCATAATAAAACTTGTCCTTTTTGTGAAATTTATTCTATATATAAAGTATATGAAATAAATTTACAATATATTCCAATTATTTTTGCGAAAAGTGAAATATTTGTAAACATACTTAAAAAGGGGTTTAAAATTTTAGATTGATATGGTATAATAACTTCAAAAATTGTGTATTTTCGGCGGTAAAACCGTTTTAAGATATATAGAAAGGAAAAAAGTGATGACATTATGTGCAAAATGTAAGAAAAACCCTGCGGTTTTCTTCATTACAAAAATGGAAAACGGAAAGACTACAAGCGAAGGACTTTGTCTGTCATGTGCAAAAGAGCTGGGGATTGCTCCGATTAATCAAATGATAGATAATTTCGGTGTGTCTGACGAAGAACTTGAAAATATAAATAATCAGATGTCCGAATTTATGGAGAGTATGGAAGGTATGCCTGGTATGGACGGCGATTTGTCGGAAATGCTCGGACAGATTTCGGGCGGTGAGGACGACGAAGGCGGTGCGGCTACCGCTCCTCTTGATGCGTTTAAAGATTTCTTTAATAATCTTGGCTCTAACTCAAACAGTGACGAAAGTACCGAGGAGAATAAAAAGTCGAAAGACAAAAAACAGTCGAAGAAAAAACAGAAAAAGACCATGCTTGATACTTACGGCACAAATCTTACCGAAAAAGCCGCAAGAGGCGAGGTTGACAGAGTTGTAAACAGAGATGCGGAGATTGAACGTGTAATTCAGATTTTGAACAGACGTTCAAAGAATAATCCAGTTCTTTTGGGTGAGCCGGGTGTAGGTAAAACTGCCGTTGCAGAGGGCTTGGCTTGCAGAATATATGAAAAGAATGTTCCGCCTAAACTTTTTGAATATCAGCTTTATTTGCTTGATTTTACGGCACTTGTGGCAGGTACGCAGTTCAGAGGACAGTTTGAGGCAAGACTGAAAAGTCTTTTAAACGAGGCTGCCGAAAGAGGTAACGTTGTACTTGTAATTGATGAAATTCATAATATCGTTGCGGCAGGTGACGCAGAAGGGGCAATGAGTGCGGCGAATATTCTGAAGCCGGCACTTGCAAGAGGTGAAATTCAGATAATCGGTGCGACAACTCTTACAGAGTACAGAAAACATATAGAAAAGGATTCCGCACTTGAAAGACGTTTCCAACCTGTTCTTATCGACGAGCCTTCTATTGACGAAAGTATCGAGATTTTGAAAGGTATTAAGGATTATTACGAAAATTACCATTCTGTAAAAATTTCTGACGATATAATTGAACAGGCGGTAAGGTTGTCGGAAAGATATATAACAGACAGATTTTTGCCTGACAAGGCTATTGACGTAATAGACGAAGCAGGTTCAAGAGTAAATCTTAAAAATAAGGCACTTTATGACGTTAAATTGTTGGAGGACAGACTTGATGTCATAGAGGAAGATATTGAAACGGCTACCGATGATGGCGATTTTGAAAAAATAGCCAACTTAAAAACAGAAAAACTTAAAGTTGAAAAAGACATTGAAACGGCTGAAAACGAGGCTAAAAAAGCAGAGATTACGTTTGACGATATTGCGGCTGTTATCGAGCGGTGGACGAAAATTCCCGTACATCGCTTGACGGAGGACGAATCTACAAAACTTCTTAATCTTGAATCGCGTATTCATGAGCGGGTTATCGGTCAGAATGAGGCTGTTGAGGCTGTTTCGCGTGCGATAAGACGCGGCAGAGCCGATATTACTACAAGAAAACGTCCTGTATCGTTTATATTTGCAGGTCCGACAGGTGTCGGAAAAACAGAACTTGTTAAGACGATTGCGGAAGTTATGTTTGATAACGAAGAATCACTTATCAGAATTGATATGTCGGAATATATGGAGAAACATTCGGTTTCAAAATTGATCGGCTCACCTCCGGGATATGTCGGATATGATGATGCCGGTCAGCTTACAGAAAAGGTTAGAAGAAAGCCGTATTCCGTAATATTGCTTGACGAAATCGAAAAAGCACACCCTGAAGTGTTTAATTTGTTCCTTCAAATTCTTGATGACGGACGTGTCGCGGACAGTCACGGTAAAATAGTTAATTTTGAAAATACCATTATTATAATGACAACAAATGCAGGCTCTGAATTTAAGTCGGCGGCGGCAGGGTTTAACTCGAATGATGAAGTTAAACTTGACGATAACGTGGATAAGAGTTTAAAACAGTTCTTTAAGCCTGAATTCCTTAACAGAATTGACGAAATTGTAACATTCAAACCGCTTACAAAGGAAAATCTAAGACAGATTATTGACCTATTACTAAAGGATATTCACGCAAAACTTGCGGAAAAAGACGCAAAACTTGTTGTTACTGATGAAGCGAAGGAGCTTATCTTGGAAAAGGGTTACGATAAGCGATACGGTGCAAGACCGCTTAAGAGAGCAATCCAAAAACTTTTGGAGGATAAACTTTCAATCTTGTCGCTTACAGGTCAGATTACATCGGGCTGTGTGATCACCGCCGACAGAAAAGACAACGAAATCACACTTACGGCAGTTTCAAACTTGCTTGAAAATTAGTATGATTTTCCTGTGATATTTTAAACCTAACTGCAAATAATATTTATGTGCCGCAGGGGCGGTATTAAATATTATTTTATGGAGGTAAAATATCATGGCATGTTGTAACGGCGAAAAAAACGAAAGTATTAAATGTACTGTAACACAGTGTGCAAATCACTGTGATTCAGCAGATTATTGTTCACTTTCAAGTATTCAAGTGGGTACGCACGAGGCTAATCCTACAATGGTTGAATGTACAGACTGTAACTCATTTGAATTGAAGAAGTAATAAAAAATTTCAGAACCCTAAAAGGAACTGTAGAAAAATTATGTTTTTTCTACAGTCCCTTTGTTTATGGAGAAAATTATGGAAAATAAATTTAAGTATTCAAACGACAATAAAAGATACCATACATGGAACTATCATCTTCAGCGGAAATTCGGCGGTAAGGTGTTTAAGGTGGCGTTAAACGGCGGTTTTACGTGTCCGAATATCGACGGTAAAAAGGGCGTCGGAGGGTGTATATATTGTTCGTCAAGCGGCAGCGGTGATTTTGCCGGTGATCCGTCACATAATATTCTTACGCAGTTTGAGGAAGTCAAGGAGCGTATGCATAAAAAGTGGCACGAGGCTAAGTATATTCCGTATTTTCAGGCACATACAAATACATATGCACCTGCAAGCGTGTTGCGTGAAAGGTTTGAGCCTGTGCTGAAACAGGATAACGTGGTTGGGATAAGTATTGCGACGCGTGCAGATTGCCTTGAAGATGATGTGCTTGATTATTTGTCGGAATTGAATGAAAGAACATATCTTGTGACCGAACTCGGCTTGCAGACTGTTTTTGACGAAACGGGTGAAAAGATTAATCGCTGCCATACATATGCGGAGTTTTTGGACGGTTATAAAAAATTACAGGATAGAAATATAAATGTGTGCGTACATCTTATTGACGGCTTGCCGGGTGAAACGACAGATATGATGCTTGAAAGTGCAAAGGCGGTGGCGAAACTAAATCCGCATTGCGTGAAATTGCATTTACTGCACGTTTTGAAAAATACACGACTTGCAGATATGTACGCAAGAGGTAAGTTTGAACTTATGACGCTTGAAGATTACGTTGAAACGATAGTAAATCAGCTTGAAGTTTTTTCGGAAGAAACGGTAATACAAAGACTTACCGGTGACGGTGGTCGTGATTCGCTTGTAGGTCCGCTGTGGAGCTTGAAGAAATTTGTAGTGCTTAATGAAATTGATAAACTTATGGTGAAACGTGATACTTATCAAGGGGTTAAGTATGGTGAGTAGTAAAAAAGAGAAGTCACTGACTTCTCTTTTTTGAATTTTGGGACAGTGGAATACGGTTGTAGGGGCGACAATTGGTCGCCCGTGGTAGTGCTGAAAAGTGACGTCGAGATGCTGGCCTGTACGAAGCCACCACTCCGCCCTACGGGCACCTCTCCTCAAGGAGAGGCATATAAGGCTCCCATCGAGGGGAGCTGTCAACGAAGTCGACTGAGGGGTGGCGAGGGAAAACGGAGAGCAGAGGTGGAATACGGTTGTAGGGGCGACCATTGGTCGCCCGTGGTAGTGCTGAAAAGTGACGTCAAGGGTGCCGTTCCACACGAAACCACCACTCCGCCCTTTGGGCACCTCTCCTTAAGGAGAGGCATATAAGGCTCCCATTGAGGGGAGCTGTCGACAAAGTCGACTGAGGGGTGGAGAGGGAAAACGGAGAGCAGTGGCGGAATACGGTTGTAGGGGCGACCATTGGTCGCCCGTGTGGATAGTATTCTTTTTATTTTTGCACCGTATTGAAAAGATAGGGAAAATATGATAAAATACATACAACAAATAAGAATGGAGATTAGATATGCTTGCAGTTGAACGCAGAAACAGAATAGAGCAGATAATAAATAAAAACAAGAGTGTACTTGTGGTGGAACTTGCAAAACAGTTTGAGGTTACAACCGAAACAATTCGCGGTGACCTTGAAAAACTTGAAAAACAAGGTGTGCTTGTTCGTACATACGGCGGTGCAACGCTTGTCGATAACAGCGAAATCGAACTTGCAATAACGGAACGTGATACGGTGAATTATGAGGGCAAACAACGTATAGGAAAATATGCGGCTGACCTTATAAAAGACGGTGAAACTATATTTCTTGACGCAAGTACATCGGCATGGCACTTGGCGAGATACATAAAAGGTAAACGCGGTATAACTGTTATTACAAATGCTGAAAAAATCGTGAATGAACTTTCAATGTGTGACCATATTCACGTTGTGTGCGTCGGCGGTGAACTGACGCCGAGAAATATGTCGTATATCGGACGTGTTGCGGAAAAAACAATAAAAGAAAATTATTATGCGAATAAGTGCTTTTTCTCATGCAGAGGTGTAACGCTTGGTCGTGGGCTTGTTGATTCGAGCGAGGGCGAGGCTGAAATTAAAAAAGCGATGCTTTCGTGTAGCGAATCGGCAATTTTCCTTTGCGATAAAAATAAAATCGGTAAAATAGGTGTTCCGAGAATTTCGGGTCTTGACGGTATAGATTGCTTTATTACAGACGCACAACTGACAGATGAATGGCAAGAGGCACTTGCACAGCAGGACGTTAAACTTGTGGAAGTGGAAAAGTAAAAAGTGTGTAGCAATTCGTAGGGGTGATCATCGGTCGCCCGAGTGGACAAAAATACGTTAGTAGGGGGCGGCACCTTCGGCGTCCCAAGTATAGCGAAAAGCCACCCCTCAGTCAACCGGCATTGACAGCTCCCCTCAATGGGAGCCGATTAAAAGCCTCTCCTTGAGGAGAGGTGTCACGAAGTGACGGAGTGGCGGCAAAAATACAACCAAAATCGGTGTAAAAACACCGATTTTTTAATTTTTTTTAAATTTGTGAAACTTTTTTGAAAAAAGGTATAGCATTTTTAGCGTAAATACGATATAATTATAAGATAAAATGACTATTCATATGTAAAAATGTGAAAACGGTTACAGAACAAAGTATTGGAGGCTGACTTTTATGGAAGAAATTTTAAACATTCTTGACAAGGAAAAAGGTAATGTATCACGAGCGAAAATCGCGCAGATGCTTGGTATGGAGGAAAAGGAAGTCGCCGACAAGATTGAAAAAATGGAAAAGGAAAACGTTATTGTCGGTTACAAAACCATTGTAAATTGGGATAAGACCGACAAAGACGTTGTTGTTGCACTTATCGAACTTCGCATAACTCCGCAAAGAGGTGAAGGATTTGATAAGGTGGCAGAGAGAATTTACAAATACCCACAGGTAAAATCACTTTACCTAATGTCCGGTGCATATGACTTGGCCGTTACAATCGAGGGCAAGAGTATGAAAGAAGTGGCATTGTTCGTTGCGCAGAAGCTTGCACCGATGGATTCGATAATTTCAACGGCAACTCATTTTGTGCTAAAAAAATACAAAGAGGAAGGAATTGTATTCGAGGACGATGAAAAGGATACAAGACAGGTAATTACGCTATGATAGATTACGAAAAAATTATTTCACCGGTAGTTTCGGCTTTACCGCCGTCAGGCATAAGAAAGTTTTTTGATATAGTTGCAGAAATGGACGACGCTATTTCGCTTGGCGTCGGTGAGCCTGATTTTACAACACCTTGGGCAATTCGTGAAGCCGGCATATATTCGCTTGAAAAAGGACAGACGCACTACACCGCAAATGCCGGACTTATGGAATTGCGTGAAGAAATCTGCAATTACTATGACAGAAAATTCGATATAAAATATAATCCGAAAAAAGAAGTTCTTGTAACGGTAGGAGGCAGTGAGGCGATTGACCTTATGGTAAGAACGCTTATTAATCCCGGTGACGAGGTACTTATTCCGGAGCCTTGTTTCGTTTGTTATCGCCCTTGTACGGTTATGGCAGGCGGTGTTCCTGTTCCGATTGAAACAAAAGAAGAGGACAATTTCAGACTTTTGCCGGAACAGCTTAAAGAAAAGATTACCGACAAGACAAAACTTTTAATTCTGCCGTATCCGAATAATCCGACGGGCGCTATTATGACGGAGTCGGATTTGAAAGCTGTAGCCGAGGTATTGCGGGACACTGATATTATCGTTTTATCGGATGAAATATATGCGGAGCTTACATACGGCAGACGCCATGTTTCAATCGCTTCAATTGAGGGCATGCGGGAACGTACTATTGTTGCCAGCGGTTTTTCAAAGTCATATGCTATGACAGGCTGGCGTCTTGGCTATTCTGCCGCTCCGAAAGAAATTACTGAACAGATGCTGAAAATTCACCAGTATGCAATCATGTGTGCTCCGACAATGAGCCAGTACGCGGCAATTGAGGCGCTTTCAAACGGAGATGCTGATATTGCCGAAATGACGTCTGAGTATGACCGAAGGCGCAAATATATTGTTGACGGCTTACGCAAGCTTGGTTTTCCGTGCTTTGAGCCAGAAGGAGCGTTTTATGTTTATCCTAATATAAGCGGATTCGGTATGTCTTCGGAGGCTTTTTGCAATGAGCTTTTAAAAGAAACGCATGTGGCGATTGTGCCGGGAACTGCTTTCGGCTCCTGCGGAGAAGGATTTGCCAGAATATCTTACGCATATTCTGTTAAGCATATCGAAACCGCGCTTGAGAGAATTTCAGGGTTTGTAAAGGGTAAGATGTAATTT
>OGCO01001669.1_pt1 | contig 32104 bp, 32 predicted proteins | sample 1570171 | NCBI WGS metagenome assembly OGCO01 (sample SAMEA4370583, study PRJEB24528) | human gut metagenome
GCACCATCCCCGACCAGTACGAGCAGACCGTGCCGCAGGTGTTCCCCAACACCGCCCCCGGCAACTTTACATGGTGTGAGGAGATGCACAAGTGGGTGCTGACCACCTTCCACGATTATCAGTGGGACCTGAACTACGCAAACCCGGCGGTGTTCGTGGACATGACCAAGAGCATTCTGCACCTCGCCAACCTTGGCGTAGAGGTGTTCCGCATTGACGCCGTGCCCTACATCTGGAAGCAACTGGGCACCACCTGCCGCAACCTGCCGCAGGTGCACACCATCGTGCGGATGCTCCGCATGGTTCTGGAATGCGTCTGCCCGGCGGTCATCCTCAAGGGTGAGGTGGTCATGGCTCCCAAGGAGCTGGCCGCCTACTTCGGCACCCCGGAAAAGCCGGAATGCCACATGCTCTACAACGTGTCCACCATGGTCAACCTGTGGGGTGCCCTTGCCAGCCGGGACACCCGGCTGCTGAAAGCCCAACTGGATGCCCTCCACGCCCTGCCGGACAACTGCTGGTTCGTGAACTATCTGCGCTGCCACGATGATATCGGCTGGGGTCTGGACGAGGCGGTGGAAAACCGGCTTGGCATCGACCCGCAGAAACACAAGGAATATCTGTACCACTTCTACGAGGGCAATTTCCCCGGCAGCTGGGCAAAGGGCGAGCTGTACAACTACGACCCCGTCACCGGCGATGCCCGGAGCTGCGGCACCACCGCCAGCCTCTGCGGCGTGGAGCAGGCGTTGGAAAAGAATGATACGATCGCACTGGATTACGCCGTGAAACGCGACCTGCTCCTGCACACGGCAATGGCATTTTTGCAGGGCTTCCCGATGCTGAACTGCGGTGATGAAATCGCACAGCTCAATGGCTGGGATTACAAAAACGACCCCGACCGTGTGGAGGACAGCCGCAACCTGCACCGCAGCAAATTCAACTGGGAAAACGCAAAACAGCGCACCCGGAAAGGTACGCTGCAAAACGCTCTGTGGCAGGGCATGGAAGAACTGCGCAAGATGCGGGCAGACGAGTGCTTCAGCCCGGATGCGTGGGTCACGACATGGGACAGCCACAACCCCGGCGTGCTGGCACTGGTGCGCAAACGCGGTGAGGAAACGCTGGTAGGTCTGTTCAACTTTACCGAATACCCTGCCGGTGCAAGCCTTGACGCTCTGGGCGGAAAGTATACCACCGCTGACGGCAAGACTGTCTGGCTGGCCGATGTGGAATTGCAGCCCTATCAGGCATTGCTCGTGAAAAAGGCATAAGATGGTTTTTGAGGACACCCCGGTATCTTCCGCGCGAAGGAAAGATGCCGGGGTGTTTTTTCTTTTAGCGATGCAATCGCGCAGCCTGCATCCAGTGGATGCAGTTCACGGGTTTGGGTGTTTCCCAACAAGCATTTTGCAAAGCAAAATGAACAGTTGTATAGACAGCTGCCCTGCTTGCGCGTACTCTGTGAAGGGGTTCAATCTTAGAAATTTTCGTTTGAGGGAACTGCTGTTCCGATACTCAAAATTTCAAAATCAAGTTCATCATTCATGCCGTCAGTTTCAAAGAAAACTTTGAAGCGGGCGGTTATTTTTGTGCAAAACGAAATGCACGCAGCTAAAGCAAGTTGTATGCAAAAGCGGAGGTCATACCTGCCGGATTTCCTTTTGCCGCTTTTGCGCATTGCAGGCACCCTCTGCACAAAAAAAGTTCGCCGCTCCTTTGACGGAACGGCGAACTTGCTCGGATCGTTTACGGTCTGCTGTCTTGTCACGGCAGCGGGCAGGTCACAGAAGGCTCAGGGCCTCTTCATCTGCCACCAGCGTGCAGTCCGGATGCAGCTGCAGGATGGAGCCGGGGCATTCCGGCGTGACCGGGCCGGACACGACTGCTTTGACTGCCTTTGCCTTGGCCAGGCCGTTGGCGACCACCAGCACCTTGCGGGCCTGCATGATGGTCTTGATGCCCATGGTATAGGCCTGCCTGGGCACCAGATCTTCGTTGCCGTCAAAGAAGCGCTTGTTGGCCTCGATGGTGGCTTCGGTCAGATCGACGCAGTGGGTCTCCAGCTCAAACGCCTTGCCCGGCTCGTTGAAGCCGATGTGGCCGTTCGGGCCAAGGCCCAGCAGCTGCAGGTCGATGCCGCCCACGCTGTGGATGATCTGGTTGTACTGGGCGCAGGCTGCGTCCGCATCGGGGTTGGTGCCATCCGGCAGGTTGATGCGGGCGGGGTTGATGTTGACGTGGTCGAACAGGTGGCGGTGCATGAAGCTCCAGTAGCTTTCCGGGTGGTCCTTGGGCAGGCCGCGGTACTCATCCAGGTTGACGGTCGTCACCCCCGAAAAGTCGAGGTCGCCCTTGTTGTACCACTCCACCAGCTGCTGGTAGGCACCCACCGGGGTGCCGCCGGTGGCCAGACCCAGCACGCAGTCGGGTTTCAGGATGATCTGCGCCGAAAGGATGTTGGCCGCCTTGCGGGACATGTCTGCGTAATCGTTTGCGCGAATGATCTTCATCGGTTCTCCGCTCCTTTGTTTTTACTTCAGCAGCAGCGGCAGAAAGCTGGTGCCGTTTTCCGGTGCCTTGCTGTGGAAATAGTCCGCAGCGGTCGCACCGACATCGCTGAGGGTCTTGCGGATCCCGATATTCTTGGGGGTGGAGTGGGCGCTGTGGATCATCAGCGGCACCATCTCACGGGTGTGGTGCGGGTGTCCGATGGTCGGGTCGTTGCCGTGGTCCGCCTGCACGATGAGGATATCGTCCTCGCCCAAGGCGTCGCGGATCTTGCCGATCCATTCGTCCGCCACCCGCAGGCGGTCTGCGTAGGCCGCGACATTCTCCCGGTGGCCGCACAGGTCCGTTTCCTGCACGTTGGTGCAGATGAACGCAGTCTCCTGCTCCTTTACGATCTCCAGGGTGCGCTGCAGCACGCTGGCCGTGTCCACCATGGGGATACTGGTGCCGTAATTGTTCGTGACCACGTCGGCCACCTTGCCCAGCAGGAACACCGGCAGGCCGCTCTTGCCCAAAATCGTCGGGATCTGCACCTCCGGGTCAACGCCGTAGCCCATGTGGATGCAATGGTAGTCGTTGTTGTAAACGCCGCTGGCCGGGGCATTCACGCCGATGTAATCGCCGTGTTCCTCAATGGCATCCAGCAGGTTCTGCAGGTGCACGCCGCGCCCACCGAAGGTGATGACGCGGGGCACGACCGACACGCTGCGCACCAGATGACCGATCTTGAGCTCTTCCTCAAAATCAAGGTCGTCGATGGCCGCCGTGACGTTGAAGGCCTGACCCGGATCGCATTCCACATTGTCGGCCACGGTGCAGGCCTCGTTGACGATCAGCAGGCGCTTGCCGGATGTTCCGGTGTAATACCGGACATGGTAACCCGCATCCTCCAGCGTCTTTTTGATGAGCTCGATCTTATTGCAGATCGGCTCGCCGAAGGGCTTTGCCGGGCGGGTGCCCATGATCTCCTGATGGCCGAAGAAGGTGTCCGCACCATCGTGCATCAGCTCGGCACGGCCGAACGTTGCATCCGTCGCAAACGGCAGGCCGGGGAACTCCAGCCCCACGATGTTCGCCAGACCAAGGCTTGCCAGATTGGGCAGCTTCAGGTCCGGCGTGCGCTCAAAGATATGCACGCAGGTGTTGGCACCGCAGTCCGCAGGGCGCACCTGCGGCACATCCGGCATTGCGCCCACACCAAAACCATCCAGAACGATTACAACAAACTTTCCCATTGCAAATTATCCTTTCTGTCATTCCCGGACCGGTTCTCCCAGCGCAGAGTACAGGCCCGCCAGCTCCGGCTTGCCGGAGGACAGCCCTTTGACCACTGCCACCCGGCTCCGGGTCACAAAGAACTGTGTCCGGAACGCCATGACCGCCGCAGCCGAGACCGGACAGTTCTGCTGCAGTTCAAAATGATAGTCGATGCTGGAGTCGTCCGGCGGCAGCACCGGCACGACCTTTGCATTTTCCGGCGTCGTGCCCACCAGGGCGTTCTTCATATGGCCGCGGCGGTAATGCCCGCCGCCGTAGCAGTACGCCTTATCGCCCAGATTGTGGCTGACCTCCGAAACATACAGGTAACCGGGGCGCTCCTCGGCATCCGGGTGGCCGGCATGATATGGTGTCGTTCCGGTCAGGCCGTGTCCCGGTTCCCCGTGGGTGCCGCCTGCCGCCGCGATCATCGGGATGCTGTGGGTGCAGGTGGCACTGGGCGTATTGAGCATCAGGTCCCGGTAGCCGCGGGCGCGCAGCATTTCGGCTGCGGTCTGCACGGTCCGGAGGTTGGGCATGGGCAGGATGTCCTGTGCCGCTTCGTCGTACAAAAAGCAAGGGAAGCTGCACACGCCGCCCACCTCCACATTCGGCATCGCCTCGATCGCACGCACTGCGCTGTCCAGTTCCTGCAATTCAAAGCCGCCGTACTGCCCGGAATACAGCATGTCGCCTTCTCCCAGAACACGGAGCATCAGCTTCTGGTGCAGGCCCAGCTCGGTGCAGACTGCGCTGATCTCGCGGGCTTTTTCCAGCGTGTACACCGTTACGATCACCGGCTTTGCGCGGAGGATCTTTTTCAGGGCCGCCCGGGGGATCTGGACCAGGTGCCCTACGTTGCCGAGGGGGATCTGATTTTCCACCATCGTCAGCGCCTCGCGGAAGTCCACGCACACAGCGCCCACATATCCCATGTCGGTCAGCGCACGGGCGATCAGGGGGTTGCGTCCGATCTGCTTGAGCATGAAAAAGTTCTGCACGCCGTTTGCGTCGCCTGCCTGTTTGATGCTGCGGGCATTTTCTAGGATCGTGTCGTAATCCAGCAGATAGGTGTCCGGCAGGATCACGCCATTCTGCTGCCATTCAATGCCCAGACGCACCAACGGCTGGTTGCGCTCCATTACGGTCTTTAAAAACACAGGGCATCTCTCCTTTTCCTCTCGTTTTTTCAGCGGTTCAGTTTTCCTCGACCTGCTCCATGCAGCTGCGCAGGATGCGGATGATGGTGTCCGGGCCGCTGCGCATGGGGTTGATGCGGATCATCCGGTGTTCAATGGTCGGGTCCTGCGCACGGAACGTTCCACTGACACGGTAGATCATGGGGGCAAACTCGTATTTGCTCTCGCTGCCCACCGGATGCGGCGCTGCGCCGAACTTCGGGGCAGCGTCCAGAATTTTTTCGGCGATCTCCTGATCAAACTCCACCAGCAGCACCTTGCTCTGCGCGTTTGCCAGGAACGCCTGCCGCACATGGGGAATCTCGCCGGCGTTCAGGCGGCGGACCAGCTCCTCGTTGACCTCGCTTTGGATGGCGAGCGCCACCGGCGCATAGATCAGGCCGCGCAGGGCCTCCATGGCTTCGTGTCCCTGCACCTGACTGCCGCCGGAATACTGCATCTTGTAGATGCGGTCGATCAGCTCCTTGCTGCCGATCACTGCACCGACGCCCTCCGGACCAAGGATCTTGAAGCAGGAGAAGGTGGACAGGTCGGCCCCCGCCTGGCAGCCGATGGCGTCCACTTTCAGGGCGGCGTAGTTGTCATCGGTCACCACCGGGATGCCCGGCAGCGCAGCCTTGATGGCTGCGATCACGGCCTTGTAGTCGTAGCGGTCCTCCGGCTTCTGCCGGGTCAGCTGCACCAGGGCGCCGCGGATCTCGTCCTTGTGCTGCGCACAGACGGCCTTGAGCTGTTCCAGATCGTTGAAGTCCGCGCGGATGGGTTTCAGCCCCATGGCGTCGATGGTCACCTGCGTCGTCGTATAGATGGGCGAGGTGTGCACCAGAATGGCATCCCCCGGTTTCAGGCAGGCGGTCAGAGCCCAGCGGATCGCGCCCGTGCCGGAGCCGCGCACAAGCAGCGCCGCCGTGGCATCAAAGGTGTCGGCAAAGACCTTTTCCACCTTTACCGTGCAGCGGGGCTTGTTCAGCCCTTTCACCACGCCGAGGTCGCCCAGCGAGAGGACTTCCTCTCCCTGAAAATTGCGGGTCACCGCGTCAATGACCTTGAACTGGAGCTGTTTTGCCTGTTCCAGCGAGATAGAATGCAGGGGATAGGTTTTCATTGTCAATTCCTCGAATCCTTGTTATTTCTGTCCTTTGTAGATGCGCAGTGCATTGCGGTACAGCAGGTTCTCCCATGCGCGGTCCGGCACGCCTGCCTCGCTTGCCAGCGGAGCAAAGGTGTCCAGCAGGTAGCTGTAGCCCACACCGCCCCGGTCTGCAAAGTTGCTGCGGCGGGTGATGTCCATGCTCATGACGATCTGCGTGTCGTACCCTTCCGCACAAAGGCGGCTGAGCCAGTCTGCACGGGAGACATCGGGCTGGTAGTTGCACTTGCCGATGGTGTCGAACGCAATGTTGACTCCCTGATCCAGCAGGCGCTTCATGTAATCCAGATCGGCCGACAGGTCGATGTGGCTCAGCACCACCCGGCTCAGGTCAACGCCAAAGCTCTTGAAGATCTCCAGCTGCTCCAGGCCGCGCGTGCCCAGCGTTGTGTGGGTGCAGATGGGTGCCCCCGTTTCTGCATGGGCGCGGGATGCCGCACGGAACACCTTGGCCTCCGTCTCGGTGATGTCCTTCGAGGTGCCGATCTCGCCGATGACGGTCGCCCGGACACCGGTGCCTTCAATGCCCTCGGTCAGTTCCTTCACCATGATGTCACACAGCTGCTGTTCGGTCAGCGTATAGCACTCCGGCGGGAGAAAGGGCTCCTTGTAGTAGCCCGTCGCGTGGGTGATCTCCACCCCCGCCTGTGCAGCCATTTTCTGCACATAGGCCACGTTCCGGCCCATCCCGCGGTTGGTCTGGTCGATGATGCCGACCACACCGTGTTCCGCCAGCCGCCGGTATTCTGCCGCGGTCGCGTCAAAATCATCCAGTCTGCAGTCGATGTTCTTCTTCGGGCCGGACAGGTCGATCGTCGTATGCTCGTGCGCATACAGAATCTTTTCAGGCAGTTTCAAAAGGATTCGCCTCCTGTATTGTTTCTTAACCAGAGCCGCCTCCCGACGCAGGCCGGGAGGCGCTCATTTTATCCGGGGATCAGGCGGCAGGGGTGTACAGAGACAGCAGGAACAGCACGTTTGCGATCAGGCCGACCAGGATCGCGCCCAGAGGACCGACCGCCATGGAGACCAGAGGCTTCTTGCTGCACTTGTTGATGCACCAGAATGCCACGATGATGAACAGACCCGTCGTGGGCATGATTGCCTGAGCAGCCAGGATGCCGCCGATCAGCAGGGCGATGTCGATGACGTAGCTCATAGCGGTACGGATGTTGTCGCCGCAGCGCTTGATGCCGGGGAACTTGTCCAGACCCTTTGCGATGACGTTCAGCAGCAGGATCTCCACGCAGATGCAGGCTGCACCGGCGATCAGGGCGATAAAGGGGTTGGGGATCAGCAGACCGATCACAAAGACGAAGGTCATGCCGGCCGGAGCGTAGACGCCGGTGGTGATGGCGGTGGTGGCAACCAGCGGGATAAAGCCGATGGCACGGGCCAGAGCGGTCAGGCCTGCGTTGACGCGGTCACCCTCGGCCAGCAGGCCCAGGCTGATGGGGTCACCGGCCATGATGCTCATGCTGGTGCCTGCTGCGATCAGGCCGCCCATGAGGGCCAGAACCGGCATATACTTGCGGATGCGTGCGACCTTGTCGGCAAAGATCTGGGTCAGCATTTCGTTGGAGTTCTGGTCGTTGCCTTCCTTATCCATGGCAGCGAACACCAGCATGATGATCATACCGGCCAGCAGGGCCATACCGTCCTTGTTCAGGCTGATCGTGTGCTCGGCGTCCAGTGCGATCTTGCCGTAGGTCTCAACGATCTGACGGACCAGCAGGGTCACAACGGCGGTGATGATGCCCTTGGCAGCGCCGAACTGCAGGGCAACCGTCACAGCCGGGAAGATGGCGAAGGCCAGCGTGATACCGGCAGAGACCTGGCCCAGGCTGCCCAGGAAGTTGACCGGCAGCAGGTTGAACAGGTCGATGATCACCTGCAGGCCGAACAGCAGGGCCACGCCGTACACAGCGCCGATGACGCCGGAAACGATCATGCCCTTTTTGGTGTCCGGGCACCAGGTGCCAATGATGTCGGTGGTGAGCAGGATGCAGTGGATCAGGATGATGCTTGCGGCAATGGACGTGGGCAGGCCGTAGCCGATGACCAGACCAAAGCCGATGGCAAAGCTGGTGGCTGCCAGAGCCTTGCGGTCCATGCGCTTTTCCAGATACTCCGGCAGGACCGGGCGCAGGCCGTCGTTGAACACGGCGATGCTCTGGTTTGCCAGGATCGATGCCAACGCACCAACTGCCGCGATGATAACGTAGCGCAGAATGGTTTCCATATGTAATCCTCCTTATTTGACGATCCGGATCAGAAGCCCAGACCCTTGAGAATGATCGGCACGACCTTTTCGATGTGCTGATCCGTAAAGCCGTATGCCTTCTTGCCGGCCTTGACCTGTGCCAGGATCTCGTCCTCGCTCAGCATTTTGCCCGGCATGGACACCGTTGCGCACTGGTTCATGCCCAGCAGGGCAATGGCCATTGCCAGCGCACCGCCGCCGCCCGTCTTGCAGGCGCCGAAGTAGTAATCTGCCTGCCCGGTCTTGACCGCCATTGCCGCCGCAATGTCATCCTTGATCTCCACCGAGGCACGGTCGCCTACAACACCCTTGATGGTGTCATAAACCTTCTGCTTGTCGATCTGGCCGCCTACTACGATTTTCATAAGCTAGCCCTCCTTTCTGATGTGGGTTTTATGCAAATGCTGTCACGATTGTGCCAGCACGACCCCGATGTGCATGGTCAGGAACTTCTGCTCGTCCTCCGGCAGGTCCGGCAGGATCTCCCGCACCAGCGCCTGCGTTGCTTCCAGTGCCTTGGGGAAGGTAGGCTCCTGGCTGGTCTCTTCGTAGACCTCCTCGTCCAGCGGCTCCACCGGCTCTCCACGGTGGATGCGCCCCAGCGCAGCGCACAGGTGCGTGATCATGGCGGAGGCGTTTTCTTCGGTCAATGTCAGACCGTATTTCTCCTGAAAAAAGCGGATCACGTCCTGTACCTTCCGGCAATCCTCCTCGGACAGCATCCCTGCCTGGTGCAGGATCGTTAATCTCGGTTCAAAATCCATCTCTGACATCTCCCAATGATTTTTTGTTTTGCTTACAGCCAGGTGCCGATCTTGTCGGCCAGCGTCTCAGCCGGAGCTTCGGTTCCAAAAATGTTCCAGACCAGCTCACAGATCTCGCCACAGCAGCTATAGGGGCTGTAGTACGAGGTGGAGTCCGGCTTGAAGCCGACGTTCTGCTTGTTGGTCAGGAAAATGACGGCGGTCTTGTTGGTCTTGTTCATGACCACATGGGTGCCGGTAAAGCCTGCGTGGCCAAAGGCGTCGTAGTGGCGGTCGCCGCGGCCCATGAACGAGGAGCCCCGCTCAAAGCCCAGCCCGCGGGACGGCTTGCCGTTCTGCTCGCTGGTGAACTCGTCGATGACTTCCTTCTTGTAAAGGCGGACGCCCTTGTAGATGCCGCCGTTCAGCATGGCCTGGCACAGCACGGCCAGATCTTCCGCGTCGGAGTACAGGCCCGCGTGACCGGCCACGCCGCCGTTTGCCATCCATGCATTGCCGTCGTTGCACTCGCCCTGCAGGGTGTAGTTGCGCCAGCCGGTGAAGGTGCGGAACGCGTCCAGATCGGCGGTACAGTCGTAGCCAAAGCCCGGGTAGTCGATCTCGTCCACCATGGCATACTCATACGGGTTGCCGAAGGAGGTGGCTGCCACATCCTCGGTGGTAAAGCCGTTGGCCAGCGGCAGATAGGTGGTGCGCTTCAGCCCCAGAGGCTTGTAGATCTCGTTCTTGACGTATTCGTCCATCGAGCGCCCGGTGATCCGCTCCACCAGGAAGCCCAGCATCTGGAAGCCCAGGTCGCTGTACTTTTCCTCGCCGGGGGCGAACATCAGCTCACAGTTGCAGATGTAATCCAGCACCTTGGCCTTGTCCTTCTCGATGTAGAGGAACATCGCCTTCCACTGCGGCAGACCGGAGGTGTGAGTCAGCAGCTGATGCACGGTGACGTTTCCCTTCCCGTTCTTGGCAAACTCCGGAATGTAGCTTGCTACCGTGGCGTTCAGGTCGATCTTGCCCTCGCTGTACAGCTTCATGATGGACTGTGTCGTGGCCATGATCTTGGTGCAGGATGCCATGTCGAACATGGTATCCATCTGCATGGGGCGGGGATCGTCCAGCCGCACGCCCATGTCGTTGAGCATTGCGTAGCCGTATGCCTTTTCATACACGATCTTGCCGCCGCGTGCCACCACGATCGTTGCGCCGGGGAAATATCCCTGTCCCATGTAGTTTTCCACAATGTTGTCGATGGCCGTCAGGCGGTCATCGGTCCGGACGGGCATTGCAGACCGGGGGAAGCAGTTCTCCGCCTGCTCCGGGCTGGCACACCCCATAAAGGCAGAGGCAGCTGCCAGTGTGCCAACGGTTTTGCCGGATGCGATCAGGAAGTTGCGCCGAGTGATCTTTTTCATGCGAGATCTCCTTTTCTTTCTGCAAAAAAATCAGACATCCTGTATCGGTTTTCGGGAGAAAATGTTTTATACAATATTTTGTATTTTCATCCCGAAAGAAACATCCGCATGTCCTCCATGCAGATATGACTTCTGTTTGACAGCACCTTTGCTTAGTAGCGCGGAATGATCTGCTTGCGCATCACCTGCTGCTGGATGTGGTCCACACGCTCCACCGACAGGATCTTGCGCACCAGCTGCGCGGTGATGTTATCACTTTTCCGGCAGGCAAGCACGGCCACGGTATCTTTTCCCTGCTCATCCAGCCGGGGCATCGGATAATAGCTCAGCCCCTCCGGCAGCATATCGGCGCTCCAGACGCCGGCATCAATGACGCCGCTGTGCAGAAACGGCACCAGTTGACTATAGATGATGGGCACATATTGCACCGGCTTATCGGCAAAACAGAACCGGGTCAGCATCTCCTGGTCCACCGAGGAGGCATCCACGCCCACCTTGCAGTTCTGCCAGTCGCCCTTGAAGTCCGGGCGGACAAAGACCCGATGCTGTTCCACATAGCTCTGCGGGCCAAAGGCCGCGATCAGCTGGATGTCCTTGCCCTCCTGCGCATAGTGTTCAAATGCAAGCTGGCTCATGACGCACAGATGAAAGCGCCCTTCTTCCACACAGTTCAGCCGGTAGCCGGAACCGCGCATAAATGCGATCGCACCCGTGACCCCTTTCTGGTTCAGTTCCTCATACAGTCCGCTGGCCAGACCTTCATAGCGCAGGCCATACGGCATAGGCATCACGCAGGTCAGACCCGTATTGCTGCAATACTGCGCCATTGCCACATAGTCGATCTCTGTTGCAATGGTGCCGTTCTGCCCATGGGATTCCAGACGGATCACATGATTCTGTTTCAGGTTGTTCAGCGCGATCTGGATATTTCCCCGTGCCATCTCGCATTGTTCGCTCAGTTCCGTCACCGTGGGGATCCGGTCTCCCGGTTCCAGCCCTGCCAGGATCTGCGCGACCTGCAGCGTTGCCAGACCAGACTTCTGGAGCAGACTTGTGTTCATCATGGTTGCTCTTCCCTTCTCGACCTATCTTTCAATCCGCATCAGGTGGACCGTGGGAAATTCCACAGGAAAGAAGCGTATTTTGGGCGTTCCGCCCCTCCTCACAAGAGACAGATCGCTTGCAGATTTATGATAATACAGAATTTCATATATTACAATATGGAGTCTTGCATAAACTTTTTCCATCGAATTTGTACAACCTGATTTTTCATCCGCCGCGGCTTTCCGGTCCGTCACCAGTCTCCCCGGCAGGAACACCATGCGCCGCTTGCCCTTGAGGTCACCCCCGCGTATGCGGGGAAAAGACCTGCTGCGCCGCTTCCGCGCTGCCCAGCATAGGATCACCCCCGCGTGTGCGGGGAAAAGGAGCAGACCTCAGCAGCGTAACCGCAGCAGCCAGGATCACCCCCGCGTGTGCGGGGAAAAGAATGGTATTTGCAGGGCGAAAGTCCCGCACCTGGGATCACCCCCGCGTATGCGGGGAAAAGCCCTGTGCGGTCTGGATGTCCACATCCACGCCGGGATCACCCCCGCGTATGCGGGGAAAAGTTTGAGTAGGAGGTAACACAATGGCACAGAATGGGATCACCCCCGCGTGTGCGGGGAAAAGTTCACATCAGCACGGGGCAGGTCGGTGGCGTAGGGATCACCCCCGCGTATGCGGGGAAAAGGCCTTGACCTTCTTCCAGCCCTCCAGTGTAATGGGATCACCCCCGCGTATGCGGGGAAAAGTATGATGCTCCACCATAGCATCCCGGACACGGCGGCGCACGACGGCAGGCAGGTCCTCCGGGGCCTGCGCCGCCACCTCAAATGCGATTGGGATGGTCACCTCCGCCTTGTACAGGTCGGCAATGTCGTACACGAAAGAGCACTCATGCCCGACGTGCACGAATCCCAGTCCCGGCGCACACCCCAGCGCCACAATGACCGCATGGGCCAGCCCGTACAGGCAGGCATGCACGGTGGGTCACACGGGTGCCGGGGCCGAGCAGCAGCACCGAAATGCCCGCCGCCGGGATCTGAACGATTCCCTTTTCATCCGTCACCGTGATGGCACCGTCCTGACGGCCCAGCGTGCAGTGTTCCAGGTACAGAAAGGTCATCCGGTCCCGGACCTGCGGCAGCGCCTGCAGATCAGGGCGGATCATGCCCGGCACATCATCCATGGCTGCTTCCTCCGTGCAGGATGGTCATCAGGCCAAGGCCGTAGGCTTTGCCGCGGCCAATGCCCTGACACAGCATCTCCCGGAACGCTTCCGGGTCGGTCACCTGAAGGATGCCCTCATAGGTCACCGCCAGCAATGTGACCGGCCGCTTTCCGTTCTTCCGGAAGTGACAGGTCTGTTTCCGGGTCACCTGAAAAGCGCCCTCCGTCAGGGCAAAGCCGTGCTTCCCGGCCTGCTCCAGCAGCCACTGTTCCTGCTCCGCTTCCAGATAGCAGGGCTTCAGGGCACCCCGCGCCAGCGGGTCCGCCGGGTCTTTCCGGGTGCGGGTCGGATTTGCCGTCAGACGGAACTGCCAGCAGCTGCCCGGGGTCACCCGTTCCAGCAGCGGCTCGTAGCGGCGCGTTTCCGGCGCGGCTCCCGTCCCGAACTGCGCACACAGTCCGGTCAGGTCGGGGAGCTCCTCGCTGAGCAGCAGCAGATACAATTTTCCGTTCAGGCTGTCCAGCCGCCACAGCCTGCGGCGTCGTTCGCCGGAGAACGAGTTTTCCACCGCGCCGTGGAACTTCTGTGGAGAAGTCAGCGCGATCATGGTACTGCGGCGGGTGGGGTCAAGTTCTGCGCGGGACAAATACATTGCATCTCACCTCAATTCTGCAATTCCGCCATGGGGTCGTGCTCCGTCGGTTCCGGCATTTCCGGCCGTTCCAGCCGCCATTCCCGCACCGGTCGGAACCCGTACTGTCGGTGCACCGGGCTGAAGGACACCGGCAGATCCTGCCGGGGCACTGCTGCAGGGTCTGCCGGGTCGGCGTCGGCCACGATGCGCAGCTTCCCTGTTTCCGGTTTTCGTCCCTGCATGGGTTCCGTCCGGAGGACGTCCAGCAGGCTCCCCTGCCGGATGCCCAGACAGAGCGGCAGGGTGGGCGGGCAGGAGCGCCGCCCCAGATACAGCGGGTAGACCGGGTGCCGCAGAGCCGTTTCCAGCTCCCGCAGCAGAGCTTCGTCCCCGCTTTCCAGCCCTGCCAGAAAAACGGCGTCCTGCAGATAGTGGCGGTAGGTCACATAGGAGGTGTCCCGGCTTTTGGCGGTGTGAAAATCCACCAGCAGGCTGCCCTCCTGATCCGCCCGCACGGCAAAGCGCAGGCCGTTCAGCCGGGCAAGGCCCTCCGTGTCGTCCCGGCGCAGCCCCAGCGCCGCCGCCAACAGGCCGACCACGCCGCTTTTGGTGGGTTCCCGGTCGGTCTTGCGGGTCTCAAACTTGGAGTCCGAACCCCAGGACTGCAGGGGTGCAGCCAGCCGAAGCAATAAGGTCGCCATGGTCACACCTCATTCCCGGACAGCTTCTCCTCTACGGCCTTTTCCAGTACCGCCAGCATGGTGTTCAGCGGCATGGGCTGTGCCAGTTCTTCCAGCCCGGTACCCACCGTAAAGCTCTGCTCCGGTGCCTCTGCAAAGGTATTGTAGAGTTCCTTTGCATACTGTTTCAGCGCCATCTTGGACGGTTCTGCATAGCCTTCTTCGCTCTTGCGCACCGGCTTTTCAAAGGCACCGCAGAGGTTCACCGGCTGGTCCTGCCGCAGGGTGATGTAAACGGCATCCGGCAGGGTGCGGTTGGCAAAACTGTTCTGCTTGCCGGTGGGCATGGAGCGGATGAACGCCTCACCAAACGCCCGGACCGTCTGCGCTGCCTGCTCTGCGCCCAGCGTGCGCACCAGTTCCAGAACATTGACCGTCGCATAGCGGTACAGGGTGGCGGAATTGTATTCCACCGTGCCCAGATGCCCGGCACCGGCGTTGTCCTCCGGGGCACAGTCGTCCACGGCGGTGAAATAGTCGAACTCGTTCTGCACGGTGTGGGTGGAGATGCTGTGGGCCACCTGTGCGGCAGCGTCGTAGTTCAGCGACGGGTCATCTGCCACCATGCGGCCAAACAGCGCCATGTCCGCAGAGGGAGCCGCTTTCAGGGCTTCCTTGTACTGCTTTTTGTCCTTGCAGCCTTCTACAGCCAGCTCTGCCAATGCCTTTGCCTGTGCCGTACTCATGAAAAACAGCGCTTTTGTGCCCTTGTCATCGCTCTTGATGCCTGCATCTGCAATGACCTTCTGGGCCAGTTTGAGGGCATCCGCATCCGGAGCAAGGGCTTTGATCTGCTTTGCCACCAGATCCGTGCCCTTCTTGGTGCGGTAACCGGTCTCAACTGCATCGCTCATCTCCTCGGTGAACATCACGCGCATGGCGTGCTTCCACGCCTGCGAGGACACCCGGGCACGGACGGCCCCGCCATAGACAGCGGTCTTGGGGCTGCCGGTGTCGTCGCGGTTGACGCAGCTGGGCGGCACGGTCTGCAGAACATGAAAATCAACATACAGGCGTTTGGTATCCATTTCAATTCTCCTTTTCGTTCTCTTTGGTTTTCTCCGTGGGGTTCGCATAAAGGTCCCGGCCCCACCGCAAACGGACATTCGGCGCACCGTCCACAAACTGGTATTGATACAGATCCTCGGCCAGCTGCGGATAATCCAGCGGGATCCCTTCCCGCCGCAGCAGCTGGATCATCCCGCGCAGGTGGTGCGAGACTTCCGGCATGGAATCCGCCGTTGCCAGCGCGTTGAACCGCCGGAGCACGCTGCTCTCGGTCCAGTCCTGCCCGGCAGCCGTTTTTTCGGCCAGCTGCCGCACTGCACCGCCCAGTGTTCTGCCCGGCTGGTTCATGGAAACACCGGCTTCCCCCTGCTGGTGCAGGGCAAACAGGGTCAACGCCGTATAGACGGCCCATTCCGCCTTTGACGGGCCATTGCTGCCCTGCAGCTGCTCCGGCATGTCGGCCAGCAGAGCGCCCCACAACGCAGGCAGGTCTCCGGGCTGACGCCCCACGCCCCGGCGCAGCTCGGCAAGCTCGGCCCGTCTCTGCGGCTCCGGCAGAACTTGCAGCCGACGCAGCTGCTGTGTCACGCAGGCTTTCACCTCATTGGTTTTCATTCTGTCCCTCCTTCATCCTGTTTCGGGTACAGCTTCCGCAGGTAATATAGAAAGCTGTTATAGGCTTTGGGTGCCGTATACAGGCAGCTCTTATCCTTGTTCTTTGCCTCCGGGATGCGGCGGCCCACAAAGGCGGCAGCTCCCGCCTGCTCCACCATCTGTCTGCCCAATTCTGCCGCAAGCCGGTATGCCTGCTCCTGCCACTCGGCCGCCTTCTCGACCGGTTCATCCGTCTCCGGGTCAATGCTCTGCAGCCACCGCCGGAACGGCTGATCGACCGCAAAATAGAACTGCGCGCGGGCGGCTTCGGCACCGGTGTCGTTCTTGTCCCCTGCCGCAAGGGCCAGGTTCTGTGCCAGACGACCCACGATCCGTGCAGCCTGCTCACAGTTGCTCACTTCATCGTCAACACAGATCTGCCATGTACGGCCCAATTCATTTAGCAGTTCAAGATTCATCGAAAGCGCATCCGTGTAACAATCTTTCATGGAGGCACTTTGCGCTCCGTATTCCACCCCAACTGCACAAACCTGTAGAATTTCTTTTCTGCTCAGCAATTTCCGGCCCTGCAAATAGGTATTCCACCAGATCACGCCGGGTTTATGGCCGCCCCTATCACTGATAGCGGAAAACTCCCGCCAGAGCTGTTTTCCCATCTCATGTTTCCGCGGATCGTAATACACCAGCCCTGTCTTTTTGTCCTCTTTTTTATTCCAGAGCGTCATCGGTTCTGCAAATGCATTCGTGGAATCAAAGAAGTCTCCTCCCAAGACCGTATAGCCCACAACTTTGTTTTCCTTCCGTTCCAGAAGGATCCGTCGAAACTGCGTCGTCATCAGCTCCGCAAAGTTATCCGGGCATGCCACCTCAGTTCGTTCGCCGCTTCTTGCATTCTCAAGCTCCCAACACGGAACATCCGGTTCCCAGAGCTCTCCGCCATCTTGCAGGAACATCAGGTTCCGCATCAGTGTTTCAAACAGATTGCTGCCTTTTACATAGATCACACCGATCCGGCCGAGCCACCCCGGCCCCATCGACGGCAGCGGCCGGTCTTTTGCCTTTTTCTTAGCCGCCGCATCGTCATAATTGTTTAAAGACACAAGCCATCGTGCAGCCTGCGGGTAGTCCATGCTTTCCTTTCCTGTTCCCGCACAGGCAGAAAACAGGCTGGTTTTATTCTCGCTTTCAAACACTTCTCCGTTCAGCTTTTTCGCTCCGAATGGACTGCCGATCTTCGCTTCCGGCACCTGCCAGAAGGGGCGCTCCGGGTGGAACAGCCAGAAGCGGTCCTGCCATTTGTCCAGGTAATCCCGGATCGGCTGTTCCGGGAAGTGCCCCAACTGCCACAGTTCGCTCCAGCGCAGCAGGGCGTCCCGGGGTTCTTCAAACGGTGCCGGTACACCGTTCCCATCCACGCGGGAGAACACCGTGTGCAGCACCGCCAGCAGCAGCCGCAGCATGGCGGCGTCCTGTGTGGGCATCTCGCCCGCAAGGTCCACATACGCATGTGCATGGAGCAGGGCGTCGGTCAGCGAAACTGTCCGTATGGTACCATCCTGTGTCCGCACCCGGACCCACGGTTCCCGCAGCAGGTTAAACTCCATCGTCTCCATCCTCATCCTCCTTCTGATAGGTCAGGCCGTTTTCACGGTCGTAGTGCAGCACCTGCCCGGCAAGGTGCGTCATCCGGTGTTCGTCCAGCAGCAGGACCAGTTCCCCGCGCAGCAGCGGGGAGAGCCGCCATGCCGCAAAATGCTTCCGGGTCTCGGCTTCCAGCGCGTCAATGGTTTGCTGCACGCTCCATCGTTTGCTGAAGTACCCCGGCAGACGCAGTCTCTGCCGCGCGATCCGCAAGGCTTCTTCCGGCTGCGGGGGCTGGTCCACCGCCACACAGGGCCCGGCCGCTTCTCCCTCTCCGGGCAGGAAGCGGACATTGCCGCTGCTGTCCTGCATCATGACCAGCACTTCAATGGACGGGTCGCCGTCGCGCACAGCGGCACGGGCACCGGCGTCGCTGGTCTTTGCCCTGTCATCCATCCAGTCGTCCAGCGCATCACCGCATGCTCTCGGCGACGAAATGGCAAAGGCCTTGGCGCTGCGCTGCTTCTTGGCCTGTTCCAGCTCATATGTTCCCCGTGCCGCTGTGCTCTGCGGGTCTGCGGGCAGGCAGTCCGGCTCCCAGCCGTAGGTGTCCTGTACCAGCCGGGCGATATCCGCAGGCAGCTGCACTTCCTGCGGCAGAAGCTTCCGGGTACGTCCGAGCAGCCATTCGCCATAGATGGCTGCACTGCCCTCGTCAAATTCCTCGGTCCCGGTGTCCAGCACTGCACAGCGGGCTTCCTGCACCGGCTGCGGACGCGCCCGGCCCGGATGCCGGTGCAGCCGTCCGATGCGCTGCAGCAGCAGGTCCATCGGGCACAGTTCCGTAATCATGTAATCGAAATCGATATCCAGTGACTGCTCGAGCACCTGTGTGCCCACCACGATCAGTCGGTCGCGCTGCGCCGGGGTCGAGCGCTTGCCGATGCGCTCCATCAGGCGTTGTTCCTTTTCGGCGCGGTCAGGCATCAGGAACTGTGCGTGGAACACAAGCACTTCAAATTCCGGCAGCTCGTCTCGCAGGCGGGCCGCAAGGTCCTGCGCTTTCCGCACCGTGTTGACGATCACGCCTGCACAGCCACCCTCCCGCAGCGCGTTCTGCAGCATTTCCGGCAGATGTTCCTCCGTCAGGGATTCCATCGTCACCCGGCGCGGCGGTGTGTGCAGCGGAATGCCGGTTTGCTGCACCTGTTTTCCATCGGTCCAGGTCAGCAGCGGGTAGCCGCGGCAGGTTTTCCAGGGTGCATCCGGCAGCGTTTTCCGGTTGAGATATGCGGTCACAAGTTCGGTGCGCCGCTTGGCGGGCAGTGTGGCCGAAAGCAGGATCACCGGCACCCGGTACTCTCCCAGCCAGTTCAGTGCCCGGTCCAGATAACAGTTCATGTAGGCGTCGTAAGCATGACACTCGTCGATCACCACCACCTTGCCCGCCAGACCGAGATGCCGCAGCATCACATGTTTTTGCTGCAAGGCCGCCATCAGCAGCTGATCCACCGTGCCAATGACAAAGTTGGCCAGAAGCGCCTGTTTGCTGCCCTGAAACCACTGGTGCACCATCACCCGTTCCTCCGGGTCGTCGGCGTCATCCTCCACCGGCACCGGCTCCTGCTGCAATTTCAAATAGTCTGTATTCAGCTGCGCCATGCCGTGCGCCAGCCGGATGGAGTGTTCCAGCCCATCCGACTGTTTCTGCGCCCAGTCCAGCAGCCGCCCAAAAATGCCGTTGGCGGTGGCCTGGGTCGGCAGACCAAAGAAGATGCCGCCCTCCCCGCAGCGCTGTGCCAGAACCTCCGCTGCTGCCAGCGCAGCCTCGGTTTTGCCCACGCCCATCTGGGCTTCCAGAATAAAAATGCCCGGTTCCTGTGCGTTGTTCACAGCCTCCAGCATAGCCTGCTGCACTTCGTTCGGAAGAAAGCCGAACCGCTCCCGGAACTCCACCGGGTCCGCCGCGGCCTCCTGCACTTCCCAGGGAAGGGTCGGTGCGAATTTCTGCCATGCCCGTTCCACGCGGGCCGGATAAAGGCTCTCGTCGCCCAGTTCCTCTACCGGGATCAGCGGGAAATACCGGGGATTGCTGGCGATCCAGTCCGCCATGATGAGCAGGCCGGTCAGAAGGAGTTCCGTCGGGACCGACAGCTCCGGCAGCTCTTTCACGTCAGAAAATCTGCTTTCCTGCAGGGCGTGATCGAACAGTTCCTGCCAGCAGCTCCACCAGAATGTTTTCCGTCCTTTGGACCAGTAGTTCGTTTCGTACACTCCATCCTCCAGCTGGTCCAGAACATTATTTGCCTCCTGCGGCTTGCCGTGGTGTGCCCCCACGACCGAGGCCAACCCTTCCGGGCAGCCCAGCTCCCGCAGGATCGCCTCCCCGGCCAGCGCATGGTGGGAAAATTTCTTTTCCTGCTCGTTCCAGCGGAGCTCGGTATCCTCCTCCAATCGCTGTTTTGCCTCCGGCAGCAGGCTCATGATCGGGCCGGCAAAGGCCAGCGTGATTTTCCCGATATCGTGGACCCACCCCAGAAAAACGACAGTCCGGGTCAGCAGTTCCTCGTCCAGGTCCAGATTCCGCCGCACACTTTCCGGCAGCCACTGCTGCACCAGAAACCGCATAATGCCTGCTGTGTCCCGCAGATGCATCCAGAGCGGCAGCCACAGACTGCTGTTGTCCGGGTCTGTTTTGCCTGCAAAACGCCGTACCTTGCAGGATCGTTCCGGTCGTTTCATCGTTCCACCTCCAAAGCATCGTTCCCATTGGCAGCCGGTGATTTTCTGATAAGCAAAGAATAACAGATATGCCGTCCCATAAACAGGACTTTCACGTTTTTTCAGCGATTTTTACTCTGTTTTTCTTCTGTTACCCCCGCAAATGCGGGGAAAATCCCTCATTGTGCTAAATCATTGGAGCAATCCCGCAAATGCAGGAAGCGGATTATTATACTATATCATGTTCTCTTTTTATCCGCATCGTCATTATAGCAACTATTTCAGTCATTTTCAACATTTTATTGTATTTTTTGGATATTACGAGGCATGTTTTTATTGATCCGCTCCATTGGCCGGGTCGCGGCAGTTTTCTTCCGACGCAAAAATCCCACCGACTTCCTGCTGCGGAAATCAATGGGATTTTATCAGCATCTCTTCAGTTGAAGGCACCATTCTGGGCGGCATACACTGCAATGGTGCTCAGCAGGTCCAGTTCCGCTTTCTGGTAGGTCGTGCGGCCGATGTGCAGCTGTTCCAGCACGTCGGCCTCCTTGCGGTGCTGCAGATAGCGCAGCTGCAGCAGATCGGCCCGGATGGGATCCGCTTCCTTGTAATAGGCCATGCTGTCCTCAATGGCCTTTTCCCACCGGCGGTTCACCGGCGACCGCGCCCACTGCCGCCGGCCATAGGCCAGCAGGGCGCTGCGGGTGGCATCACGCTGTTGTTTTGTCATTTCGGCTTTCTCCTTTCTGCAGCGGCCAGGCTGCGCTCATAGCGGTTCTGGGTGTCAAAAAAGCAGGCATCCCGCTCCGACATCGTCATTCCCAGCATCGCCGACAGATTTTCGGCTTCGTTCAGTTTGAACTGGGTCTGCCCCTGCAGTTTGCTGTGCAGCGCGCTCTCGCTGATGTGCAGCGCGCGGGCCACATGCCGCAGCTTGTAGCCGCTGTCGCGGATGTATTCTTCGATCAGTCTGGTATTGGCCATGTTCTCCGCTCCTTTTTTGTCGGTTTCGCGTCGTTCAACAATCTTTGGTTGTAGTATAGTCGCAAGTTGATTGTCTGTCAACCGATTTTCAAAAATCGCGCGAAAAAAGTTGATTTTCGCCCACTTTTCTGGTATACTGCCTCCAGAAGCACCAATTTCACCGCACAACCATTCGTTTTTGAACGGAGGCGTCTATGTCCGAACTTTCCACCCGCGTCCGGCTGCGGCGCGAAGAACTGGGCCTCTCGCAGGAGCAGCTGGCCCAGCGCATGGGATACCGCTCCAAATCCTCCATCACCAAGCTGGAAAAAGGGGTCAACGACATCCCGCAGGCAAAGCTGGAAGAGCTGGCCGCGGCACTGGAGACCACCCCGGCCTATCTGCTGGGGCTGGACGTGCCTTGCCCGCCGCCGGGCTTTGAGCCGCTGCCCGCCATGGCCATGGTACCGCTGGTGGGCTCCATCGCCTGCGGCACCCCCATCACCGCCGAGCAGAACATCGAGCAGTACATCGGCGTTCCGGCGGCGTGGCACGCTGACTTTGCGCTGACCTGCCATGGCGACAGCATGGCTCCCACCATCTGCGACGGCGACATCGTCTGCATCCGCTGCCAGCCGGAGGTGGAGCAGGGCGAGATCGCCGCAGTGCGCATCGGCGAGGAAGCCACCCTCAAACATTTTCACCGGCAGGGCGACACTGTGATGCTGCTGGCCGACAACGCCGCCGTCTGCCCGCCCATGGTCTACACCGGTCCCCAGCTGAACGAGATCCGCATTGAGGGCCGGGCCGTGGGCTTCTGCCGCGGTTTATAACCTATCATAAGGAGGGTCCGCCATGTTCTTTTCCAAAAAGAAACCGTCTGCCTCCTACGACCCGGCCGTGCAGCGGCCCGCTTTGCGGTGCAGCATCTGCACCGGGGAGCAGGTGGCCGGTTTTGTGCACCCGGACGGCCATTTTGAGGACGTCCAGCTCATCCGCACCCCGCAGGAACTGGCGGCCTTCCGCACCCGGTACGGCATCCCGCCGGAGACCGTCATCGAAAAAATCTACTGAACAAGGAGCGTCCTATGCCCACAGCACCCGAAGAGATGACCCTGAAGGTCATTGCCCACATCCACACTGCCTTTCCCACCAAGTTCGGCATCCCGCGGCAGAGCGGGCTGGTGGACAGCCTGCGGGGCGAGGTGATCTTTACCCCGGAATACCGCAGCGCCGACGCCGTGCGCGGGCTGGAGGATTTCAGCCACATCTGGCTGGTGTGGCAGTTCTCCGGCGCGGTGCGGGACAGCTGGTCCCCCACCGTTCGGCCGCCGCGTCTGGGCGGCAATACCCGCATGGGCGTGTTCGCCACCCGGTCCCCCTTCCGGCCCAACCCCTTGGGCCTTTCCAGCGTGAAGCTGGAAGGCATCGAGATGCGCCCGGAGGTGGGCCCCGTCCTGCTGGTGCGCGGGGCTGACCTGATGGACGGCACCCCCATCTATGACATCAAGCCCTATATCCCCTACGCCGACTGTCACCCGGACGCTGCCGAGGGCTTTACCGGCCAGACCCGGCGCCACCTGTTGGAGGTGTCCTGCCCGGAAGAACTCTGGGCCGCCGTGCCGCAGGCCGACCGCGACGCCCTGCGCGGGGTACTGGCCAACGACCCCCGCCCCTCCTACCAGCACGACCCTGCGCGGGTCTACGGCATGGAGTTCGGCGGGCTGGAAGTGCACTTTACTGTAGACGATCCCGTGCTGACCGTGCGGGACATCACCCGCCGCTGAGGAGCCTGCTATGGAACTGCGCAACATCAACACCTTTTTGCACATTGCCGAGCTGCACAGCTTTTCGCGCACAGCGCGGCAGCTGGGCTACTCCCAGTCGGCGGTGTCCTCCCAGATCGCCCAGCTGGAAGCGGAACTGGGTGCCCCCCTGTTCGACCGGGTGGGCAAGACCGTGCGCCTGACCGGTGCCGGTGAGACCTTTCTGGGCTACGCCCGCACTCTGCTGGCCACCGTGGAGCAGGCGCAGGCCGCCCTGCAGCTGCCCCAGAAGATCAGCGGGCGACTGCGCATCGCGCTGGCCGACTCGGTGTGCAGCACCTTTCTGCCCGACCTGCTCCAGCGGTACCACGCGCAGTTTCCGCAGGTGGAACTGGTGCTCTGCACCGCCACTGACGACGGCATGCTGCAGATGCTGACCACCAATCAGGTGGACCTGGCCTATACGCTGGACCATCCCCTGCTGCAGCCTACGCTGGTGCGGGCCGTGGACGTACCGGAGCCGGTGTGCTTCATCGCGCCCGCCGGGCATCCGCTGGCCGCCCGGGACACCGTGTCGTTGGAAGAGCTGGTGCAGCAGGAATTCCTGCTCACCGAGCGGGGCATGAGCTACCGCGATGCACTGGACCAGTGTCTGGCCGCCCACGGCCTGCAATTGCAGCCCTATCTGGAACTGGGCAGCGCCGCGCTGCTGTGCCAGATGGTGGAGCGGGGCATGGGCCTTTCCTTTTTGCCGGAATACATCGTGCGTGCCGCACTGGCCGCCGGGACACTGGCCCGGCTGAACGTACCGGACTGCCGGGTGGAGATGCACCGACAGCTGTTCTACCACCGGGACAAATGGCTGACCCCTCAGATGAAGGGGTTCATCGGGCTGGTGCGGGAAGGTACCGCCCAGCCTGCCGCCCCCACACAAGCCTGAGAAGAGCTTCTCTATGCGCAAACCCAGGATCATCTTTTTTGACATCGACGGCACCGAACCGGACCTGGACGACTACTTTGCCGTGGCCAAGTCCACCGTGCCGGTGTCGCCCGATTTTGACGCCATGGCCTTTGGCGCCGACAACGGCCTCATCTGAGCATCCATCAACGCAAAAACACCCGCCGGGCCTTCTGCTGTTTTGCAGAAGCCACCCGGCGGGTGTTGTCGTTTCAGTTTTCTAAGGTCAGCAGGAGCTGCCGCCGCACAGGTCGGTCACCTTCTGCACTGCAGCGGTCACCAGATCACCGATGGGCTGTTCCGGCACGCCGACGATGTAGTTGTCGCAATGGTTCACCGGGATCAGCACCCGCTTGGCCCCGCTCTGGCACACCGCAGCGGCCATGGCGGGGGTGATCTCTCCCAGCAAGGCGTCCGCGATCACGATGCCGATGGGCCCCACGATGATATCCGCGTGGCGGCAGTTGACCACCACCGCGTTCTCGCCGGTGGCGGTGCGCACTGCGCCTGCCTTGCGCATGGCACTGGTGGCCAGGCTGTTGGTGCCCACGGCTGTGAGCTGGGCCTGGGGGCACTGGGCGCTCAGGGCCGCTACCAGCTGTTTGCCAAGGCCGCCGCCCTGCCCGTCAATGACCAGGATCTTCATGGGCTTTTCCTCAGAAGTCGATCTCTTCCAGACGCAGCAGCGCCAGGATGTAGATCTTCACGGCCTCCAGCAGCTTGTCGATGGGCGCTGCCTCATTGGCACCGTGCATCGGGCCGCCGAACTCCGGCAGAGGCAGGTCCACATGCTCGGGGCCAAAGCTGACCGCATAGGGGAAATGGCGGGCATAGGTGCCGCCGCCCATGGTAAAGGGCTTGGCGTCCTCGCCGGTCACCCCGTTGTAGGTGTTGATGCAGGCCTGGATGGCGGGGCTGTCGGCCTCAATGTAGAAGGGCTCGGCAGCGTCCACATCCTGCAGCTGTGCACCGCTGCCCAGAGCTGCGGTGACCTGTGCGGCGAGCTTGTCGCCGTCGGTGCAGGTGGGGAAGCGGCTGTCGATGGTCTGCACCAGACGGCCCTCCTCCATATAGATGCGGCCGCCGATGATGGTCAGCGGGCCGAAGGGGCCGTCGGCGCAGTCGATGCCAAGGCCCACGCCTGCGGTGGAGTCGTGCAGCTTCTTGACGGCTTCCAGATAGGCGCGCTCGGCGTCGTTGCAGAGGCCATTGTCCAGCAGATAGCTCACCACCAGACCGATGGCGTTGACAGTGCCTTCCGGCATGGCAGCATGGCCGGACTTACCCCAGCCGCGGATGCGGACACCGTCGCCTTCCGGCTCGAGGGTGATGTTGGGGGCGTTGCGCAGCTTGGTGATGTCGGTGGCCACGAGAGCGCTGGCGCGGTCAGGCACAGCGTTGGTGGCGACGCCGCCCACAAAGTCCTTGATGATGCCGTTGCAGACGGGGCTGACCAGCTTGCCGTCGAAGTGGCCCTTCTCGCCATTGCAGACCGGGAACTCTGCGTCCGGGGTGAAACAGAACACAGGGGCCGGGTAGTTGGCGAGGTAGTAGTCCACATCGTGCATGTGAGTCTCCTCGTTGTCGCCGACGAGGGCGCGGATGGGATAGCGCAGGGAGACGCCCTCCTCTTTGAGGAACTTCAGGGCGTACAGGGTGGCGACCATGGGGCCTTTGTCGTCAGCGACGCCGCGGCCGATCATCCACCCGTCGCGGATCTCCATCTTGAAGGGGTCTTCCGTCCAGCCGTTGCCCTCCGGCACCACGTCCACATGGCAGATGGTAGCCAGATACTTCTCGGCATCGGCACCGGCTAGCTCGGCGTAGCCGATATGGTTCTCGCAGTTGCGGGTCGCAAGGCCCATGCCTGCGGCCAGCTCCAGCGTCTTGTCCAGCGCGGCACGGGGGCCTGCGCCGTAGGGTGCGCCCTCTTCCGGGGCACCCTCCACGCTGTTGATGGACACCAGCGTGGCAATGTCTTTCAGGATCTGCTCTTTGTTCGCCGCAACAAATGCGTCGATCTTCTGGTTCAAAGCCTCTTGCATCTTTGATTCGTCCTTTCTTCGTCTTTACTCAAGACACGCTGTTGTTATTTTAGCACACTTTGCGATGGAAAACCAGCCTTACACCGCAAACAGACCGCTCAGCGCTCCCAAAAGACCTGCGCTTGCCAGACCCATGATGATCCCAGCCAGCAGCACGCCGCCCATGCAGGCGATGAGCACATCTTTGAACTTCATATCGAGGATGGACGCAGCCAGCGTACCGGTCCATGCGCCGGTACCCGGCAGCGGGATGCCTACGAAGAGCAGCAGCGCCGCCACGAGGCCGCGCCCGGCCTTGGCTTCCAGCGCACGACCTCCTTTTTCGCCCTTGACGATGCAGAAACGGCAGAAGGGGCCGATGATGGGCTTGTGGTAGCCCCAGATGAGAACTTTACGGGCGAACAGATAGATGAACGGCACCGGCAGCATATTGCCCACCACACAGACCAGATAGGTCGGCAGGATGGGCAGGCCCATCCCGATGCCCACCGGGATGGCACCGCGCAGCTCGATGAGGGGCAGCATCGAGATAAAGAATACGATGAGATAGCTTTTGAGCATAGAGCCCTCCTTATAAGTCGATGTCCAGCTCCACCGGGCAGTGGTCAGAGCCAAACACCTCGTTGTGTATCTCGGCGGCTTTTATCTTGTCCGCAATGCGGTTCGAGACGATGAAGTAGTCGATGCGCCAGCCCGCGTTCTTCTCCCGGGCGTGGAAGCGGTAGCTCCACCAGCTGTATTTCACCTCGTCCGGGTGGATGGCGCGGAAGCTGTCGGTGAAGCCCGCCGCCAGCAGCTCAGTCATCTTGGCCCGCTCCTGGTCGGTAAAACCGGCGCTCATCCGGTTTGTCCTGGCATTTTTAATATCAATTTCCTGATGGGCCACGTTCAGATCGCCGCAGAGGATGACCGGCTTTTTGGCATCCAGCTCCAGCAGGTAGGCGCGGAAGGCGTCCTCCCATGTCATCCGGTAGTCCAGCCGCTTCAGGCCGTCCTGACTGTTGGGGGTGTAGCAGTTGACGAGGTAAAACCCCGGGTATTCCAGCGTCAGCACACGGCCCTCGTGGTCGTGCTCTTCAATGCCGATGCCGGTGGTCACGCTCAGCGGCACGGTCTTGCACCAGCAGGCTGTGCCGGAGTAGCCCTTCTTTTCCGCCGAGTATGTATATTCCGTGTAGCCCTCGGGGGCGAAGTCGGCCTGCCCGGGCTGCATCTTGGTCTCCTGCACCGAGAACACGTCCGCGTCCAGCGCGGCGAAGCTTGCGGCAAAATCGTGGGTCAGACAGGCGCGCAGCCCGTTCACGTTCCAGCTGATGAGTTTCATATAACGTCCCTTTCTGTTTTCAGGCCTTATATTTTTCTTTCCAGACACCGCTGCGGAAGCGGGTCACGAAGCAGGTCACGCGGCAGACCCAGTCCACCACCATGGCGATCCAGACACCGATAGCACCCATGCCCATCCGCACACCGATGATATAGCTGAAGCCCACACGCCAGCAGGCCATGCTGGCGATGGAGACGATCATCGTGAACTTGACGTCGTTGGCGGCGCGCAGGGCGTTGGGCAGCACGAAGGAGAGAGGCCAGAGCAGCATTGCAAAGCCCGCGTGGATGCAGGCCAGAATGATGGAGAGCTCCATCGTCTCGCCCGAAAGCTCGTAAATGCCCACCAGCGGCCGGACAAAAATCAGGATCAATCCATTCAGCACACCCATGACGAGATAGGCCCAGCCCAGCAGCTTCTTTGTATAATAGATGGCCTGCTCGTTGTCCCCTGCGCCGATGCAGCGGCCCACGACGGTTATCATGGCAAGGCCGATGGCCTTGCCCGGGATGCAGCCCACACCATCGAGGTTGTTGGCGACGGCGTTGGCGGCGATCTGCACCGTACCGAAAGTGGAGATCATGCTCACCACGACGATGCGGCCCGCCTCGAACAGGCTGTTCTCAAAGGCCGACGGCACGCCGATGCCGAGGATGCGCTTGGCCATACCGGTATCGAGCTTAACGGTCTTCGGCACCGTGAGGGCATGGCCCTTCTGGTAGCAGCGGCCCAGAATGAGCACCGCCGCGATGACGCGGGAGACGACACTGGGCCATGCAACGCCATCGACGCCCATTTTCAGGCCGAAGATGCAGACCGCGTTGCCCACGATGTTGATGATGTTCATGAGGACGCTGATCTGCATGGAGATCTTGGAGTTGCCCATGCTGCGGAAGAGGGCCGCGCCCGCGTTGTACAGCGCGAGGAAGGGATAGCTCAGGGCGGTTATTTTAAGGTAGAGGACGCCGGCGTCCAGAACGTCCGCGTCGATGGAGCCGTAGCAGGCACTGATCATGGGCCGGGCAAAAAGGATGCAGAGCGCAGCCACCACGGTACCCAGGATGGCGCTCAGCAGGATGAGCTGGCCCGCACTGGCATCTGCCTTTTCCTGCTCCTTCGCGCCCAGATACTGGCTCACCACCACCGCGCCGCCGGTGGCCAGCGCCGCGAACAGCACGATGATGAGGTTATTTATCATATCCACGAGGCTGACGCCCGAGATGGCCGCCTCGCCGCAGCGGGAGACCATCATGGTGTCGGCCATGCCCACCGTCACGGCCAGAAACTGCTCGATGAGCAGCGGCCCCACCAGCCGCAGCAGGTCTTTCTGGGAAAACAGCGGCGTCCGCCCGTTGGACCAGCCGGCCTTTTCGCCAGCTGACGCATTTTTTACCATCTATATTCTCCTTTGTCGTTTGCAATATCACATCTGTTTTTCATTTCAGCGCAGACTTCTCATTTTACGCTATCATCTTAGCACAGCCTTCTCCGCCGTGCAAGAGCCGGAGAGCGGCTTACAAAAATTTAGAGTGTTCTTGTTTGAAACACTCCGCCGTTTCGTGCTTCGTCAAATTGCCGGTGAATCTCTCCGGGATTTGTGCGTTGTGCCAAAAGTACAGCATTCCGCCCCTTTTTAGGAAGTTTTTTCAAAAAAGGGCTTGTAATTTTTCTGTAATCGTGCTATTGTTGTATCCAACAAGGGTAGGCTGTTGGATACATAGCATCCCGCCGCCCTTGTTTTTCTTCTTGTTTTTACCTTCTTATTATTGCTATTTTCTTCATTTACCTTCTTATCATTTACCCTGCTTGCCTGAAAGGGCAAAAAAGCGATGACCCACCTGCACTGGGCCATCGCTTTTCTTTTTGTCGTTTATTCTGCGGTCAGCCGGGCAAACGCCTGCCGGACATCGCCGGAGAAGTAGAGGGTCCCCAGCGCGCACACCGGGCCGTCGCCGCCCAGCTCCACCGCGCGGGCAACGCCCGCCGGGATGTCCTCCGCTGCTTCGGCTCTGCCGCCCCGGGCGCGGATGTGCTCTGCCAGCGTCTCAGCGGGCATGGCGCGGGGCGTGTGGGCCGCGACCGTAACGAACCGCTTTGCCAGCGGCAGCAGCAGCGCCAGCATCTCGTCCACGTCCTTGTCGGCCATGATGCTGAGCAGGAAGACGAACTTCTGCCCCGGGAAGCGGTCCCGGAGGCTCTGGACGGTGGCCCGCATCCCGTGGGCGTTGTGACTGCCGTCCAATAGAAAAGCGGGCGAATGCCGCAGCAGCTCGAACCGGCCCGGCCAGCTCACCTGCTCGAGGCCGGTGCGGATGGCGCTGTCGGGGATGTTCCATCCCCTGCCCCGCAGCACACGGAGGGCCGTGATGGCGAGGGCGGCGTTTTTCGGCTGATAGCTGCCGATGAGGGGCAGACGAATACCGTCCAGCCCGTCGAAATCGAAGGTGACGGCGTCGAGGTCGCCGCCCTCCACTTTGAGGCGGGAGAGATCCACCACCGTGAGAGGCGCGTTCTGCTCCTTGGCCACACGGGCGATGACAGCGTCCGCTTCCGGCACACCGCCGTAGCTCACCACCGGACTGCCCGGCTTGATGATGCCGGCCTTGGCAGCGGCGATGTCCGCGATGGTGGGGCCGAGTTCTTTTATATGGTCCATGCCCAGCGCCGTGATGACCGCGCACTCGGGCGGGTCGATGACGTTGGTTGAGTCCAGCGTACCGCCGAGGCCCACTTCCAGCACCACGATGTCGCATTTTTCTTCCGCGAACCAGAGCATCCCCAGGGCCGTGATGATCTCGAACTCGGTAGGGACGTCAGCCATGGCGTCTGCCGCCGGGCGGACACGCTCCACCAGACGCACCAGCGCGTCGTCGGGTATCTGTTCGCCGTTTACCTGAATGCGCTCGTTGAAGCGGTTGATGAAAGGCGAAGTGTACAGGCCCACCCTATACCCCGCCGCCTGCAGGCAGGACGCCAGCATGGCGGCAGTGCTGCCCTTGCCGTTGGTACCCGCCACATGGACGAAGCGGAGCTTCTTGTGGGGGTCGCCCAGCGCCGCCAGCAGAGTGCGGGTGCGGCTGAGGCCCGGCTTGTGGCCGGCCCACTGGACAGCGTGGATGTATTCCAAAGCGGATTCGTAGTTCATAGAAACGCCTCGTTTTATTTGTTTCATTTTTAGGGAAGCGGGTATTCGCGCCTGTGGCGCGGATTTGGTTCTCTTTTTCGGTCAAATGGCTTTGCGCTCCGCGCGGGTCAGAGTGCTTTTTCATTAAGGCTAATGTTCTCTTTTGATGTCAAAAGAGAACCAGAAAACCACCAGCGATTTCGACGCGCTGGATCCACGAGAAAGGGGCTGCTCGCCCCTTTCAGACCCCGAAGGGGTTGTCGAAGCCCAAAAATGCTAGCCGCTTCGCTAAACGCATTTTTTGGGCTTCTCCGGTTTACGGCTCCGCCGATGGTGTTACGCTTTCGCAGAACTTTACGTTCAGCAAGGGCGTAAAGTCTGCTGCGAAGCAGCAAATTGGAGAAACGAGAAAAAAGCGTTAAGCGCAGCGACTAGCTTTTTTCCGTTTCGACTTCTTCTTTGGAATTGTTAAGGGCGAGCAGCCCTTAACTCGTTGCGGGGAGAGTGGAGTCCAGAGGTAGGGAGGGGGGATTCGAAACACCCCTCCCTACCTCTGGCCCGCGCGGAGCGCAAAGCTATTTGACCGAAAGAAAAAACCTGCCCCGCGCACAGGCGCGAGAACCCGCTTATCTTATAAAATCACAGCATCGTCATCTGCTCCCCTTCATCCTCCGCGCGGACGAGCGCACCGGTGGCCGGCAGGCTGCGGACGCGGTAGCGGTGGGGATTTGCCAGTTCCAGCGTGTCCGCCGGGACGACAGAGGCGATGGTCTGGTTCTTTTTCAGGGTCACGACGGCCACACCCTGACTGTCGCGGGTGGTCTTTGCGGCGATCTGCGCCGTGCCGACCAGAAGCATCCGTCCCGCGTTGGTGCGGATGGCCAGCTCCGTCTCCTCGGGCAGGAAGAACATGGTCGCCAGCGGCTCTTTGTCGCAGTAGGCTTTCAGCAGCTTGCGGCGGTTCTGCTTGGTGGCGTAGGAGCTGAGCGGGATCTTTGCGCACTTGCCGCTGGCAAAGAAGAAGAGCATATAGCCGCTGTAGTCGGAGGTGATGACCATGTCGAGGATGTTCTCGCCCTCGTCCATACCCAGACGGCCCGGCAGATAGATGCCCATTTGGGCCACCTTGCCGTCTTCCAGCTCGGCCAGACGCACCTTATACACCTGCTGTTTGTCGGTGAAGAACAGCGCTTCTACGTTGTTCCGCGTCTCCACCTGCCGGACGATCTCGTCGCCCTCCTTGAGCTTGTGCGCACCGGCCGTGCGCAGGCTCTGGGGCGGGATCTTCTTCAGATAGCCCTCGCGGGTGAAAAAGACGGTGACGGGATAATCCGGCACAACCTCTTCCTCGGCGCCGCTCTCTTCCTCGGGCAGGTCGTAGAGGATCTCGCTGCGGCGGGGCTGGCCGTACTTCTTTGCCACGTCGGCCAATTCCTTCATGATAATTTTGCGGATGCGGGCAGGCTTTGCGAGGATGTCGTTCAAATCGGCGATGTCGGCTTCCAGCTGCTCGATCTCGCCGGTGCGCTTGAGGATATATTCCCGGTTGAGGTGGCGCAGCTTGATCTCGGCCACATAGTCGGCCTGCACTTCGTCGATGCCAAAGCCGATCATCAGGTTGGGGACGACTTCCGTCTCCTCCTCCGTGGTGCGGATGATGTGGATGGCCTTATCGATGTCCATCAAAATCGCCGCCAGACCCTTGAGCAGGTGGAGGCGCTTTTCCTTGCCGTGGAGGTCATAGTAAGTGCGTCGGCGGACGCATTCCATCCGGAAGGCCGTCCACTCCTGCAAAATTTCCCGCACGCCCATGACCCGGGGCTGGCCCGAGACAAGGATGTTAAAGTTGCAGCTGAA